>ERZ1026931.367-NODE-367-length-20545-cov-10.319717_pt1 | contig 20545 bp, 19 predicted proteins | sample MGYA00519253_ERZ1026931 | MGnify/ENA primary metagenome ERZ1026931 (study PRJEB26926, sample SAMN06164831) | human gut metagenome | biome: ENVO:00009003; feature: ENVO:2100002; material: ENVO:00002003 | host: Homo sapiens | place: USA | collected 2012 ... | reverse complement strand
GAGATGCAGCGTAGTCTCGTGGGCTCGGAGATGTGTATAAGAGACAGGGTTAAGAAATCGCCAATGCGTTTGCCTGTTACCCCCGGCGCGGAGCCCAACACATCATTGATGGAACGCGTAATGGGAAAAATTATGCCCCCGGACCGTGCAGTTACTGACGGCATTGCCGGGGCCATAATCAGATCGGAAACCCCCAGTGAGTAAGCAATACCCAGGCTGCTGCCGCCAAAAAGCGATAACATTTTATACGCGATACGTTTCCCCAGGCCTGACGTCACAAACCCCAGAGACAAGACGTAGGCACAGAAAATGAGCCATACCGTACCGGACGCAAACCCTGACAGCGCCTTTGCCTCTGGCAACGTTTTGGTGAAAATAACCACGCAAAGTGCAATTAACATCACCGCCCCCGAAGGGAGCGGCTGAGTAAGAATGGCGGCAATGGTCGCGGCAAATATCGCGAACATATGCCAGGCCTGAGGCGTCAGACCATCAGGAACGGGATAAAACCAAACGATCGCGCCTATCGCCAGCGGTATCAGAAACGACAGAATGGATTTTCCCGTGACAGAATTCGTTGACATAAAAATATCCTTATTCCGTTAGCCCGAGAGCATTCATTTCTGCGACATGTATCTTGCTAATACCTGATCCACCATCGCCGGTGCCATTCCAAGGTAATTTGCCGGATCGGTCAGTTTTTCAATCAACTGTGGGTCCAGTCGTTCAGAGACGGACGGCATCGCATTCAGCACATCAGCCAATCGTCCACCTTGTTCGTTGACGATACGACAGGCGTCATACACCACGTCATGTGCATCCTGACGACCAATATACGGAGCCAACCCCATCATGACCGCTTCAGCCACAATCAATCCGTTAGTCATGTCGAGGTTACGTTTCATCGCATCTTCATCAACCACCAGCCCCGCCAGCATAAAGTTGGCCTGATGCAATGCCCCCGCACTGAGCACGAAACTTTCCGGGATAGCAATCCATTCGGCATGCCACGGCCCGGTTGCTCGCTCCAGATCTTGCACCATCGCATCAAGCATCAGCCCTGCCTGTTGGCGAACACCTTTGGCGCAGGCCAACATCAGCTCACTGGAAATAGGGTTGCGTTTCTGCGGCATGGTACTGCTGGCGCCACGCCCTTTAACAAACGGCTCATACAGTTCACCAAACTCGTTTGCTGCCAGCAGCATTACGTCGTAGGCAATCTTGCCCAGCGACCCGGTAATTACCGCTAACAGGTTCACCGCTTCAGCAAAACCATCACGCGCGACGTGCCAAGTGGAGGTTGGGACATTTAGCCCAAGCTCTTCCATCATCGCTTTTTGTACCGCGAGGCCTTTATCCCCCAGTGATGCCAGCGTACCGGCTGCACCCGCAAATTCGCCGACCAATACACGAGGACGCGCCTGGGTAAGACGTTCCGCGTGACGTTCAAACATATCCAGCCAGATGGCCGTTTTATAACCGAAGGTCACGGGCAAAGCCTGTTGTAAATGGGTTCGCCCGGCCATCGGCGTATCACGGTAACGGCGTGAAAGATCGGCCAGCGTTGCACGGAGTTTGTCCATATCGGACTCAATAAGCGCAAAAGCATCACGAATTTGCAGGACCACTGCGGTGTCCATAATGTCCTGAGTGGTTGCCCCCCAGTGCACATAGCCGCCGGACTCGCCAGCCTGTTTAGAAATCTGGTGGACCAGCGGTAGGATCGGATAACCCACAATTTCGGTTTCATGGCGCAATAAATCAAAATCGAGCGTGTCAGCATTACATTTTTCTGCGATTTCCTGCGCCGCAGCCTCGGGTATCACACCGCAGCGTGCCTGGGCTTTGGCTAATGCCACTTCCACTTCCACGTATTTGCGCACCAGCTCGCGATCGTCAAACACCGCGCGCATCGCCGGTGTGCCGAAAGAATCCCTGAACAGAACAGAATCAAGTACATTCGAAGCCATAAATCCCCCTGGAAAATCTGATAATGATAAGATGCGTGTTTACGGCAGTTTGTTGGATATTCAAATGCCGCCGCAATGTCCAGACATAAACAAATGTCCGTACATTTGAATGTACGGACATTTATAGTATTCATAAGAAATGTAGGGAATAGTCCGTACAAATTTTCGTGATAAAGATCACTAATACTTTGATGAAACTGCGATGAAAGAATCTCTGTACAAGCGAATAGCACGTGAACTGGCGCAGCAAATTGCGGTGGGAACCTTTGCCCCCGGCTCGCTGTTTCCTACGGAAATGGAACTGTGCGAAACATGGCAGGTCAGCCGCCACACCATGCGTGAGGCGCTAAGGGAATTAACAGAGCAAGGTCTGATTTCTCGACGTAAAGGTGCAGGAACCCGCGTTTGCGAACCTAAGGCTAACGGCGTCAATCACCCGCTATCGCATCTTGAGGATCTGTTGCTGCTGGCCAAAAACAATCTGCGCGTCATCAAGAAAATCGATGAGATTGTGGCGGACATAGAGCTGTCCCAGATGATTGGCTGCCCGCCAGGTTCGCGTTGGCTGCACATTGCCAGCACTCGCGAAGATGCGCAAAACCCCGACGCGCCAATCTGCTGGACGGACAGCTATGCCAGCACGGATTACGCCAAGCTGCGTACGTACATCCGTGACGACCCACACTCGCTAATCAGCGATTTGATCGAAACCCATTACGGTATCAAAAGTCATGAGGTGCACCAGACCATTACGGCTGTCGGCGTGCCAAAAAAGGTGGCAAAGATCCTCAATGTTGCACCTGATTCACCAGCGATGAGAATCGTGCGTCGTTATCTGGACAGGGACGGGAAAGTATTTGAGACGACGATTTCGATTCACCCGGCAGGACGATATACCTGCTCAATCGTGCTGAAATCGCAAAGTTCGGGGGAGTGATTGACCTATCCGGCCTACACAGTGTGTAGGCCGGATAGCGTGTTTATACTGCCATACAGCAAGGTAAATTACTGCGCTGCAGACGGTTTGCGCGGACGACGTGGTGGACGAGGTTTATCACCTGCCGGTTTGCCTTCGCCACTACGCGGTTTCGCTTTTGGCGCACCGCCATCCTGACGACGCGGTTGCTGGCCACGCCCTGCTCCGCCCTGCCCGCGACCACCGCCGCCGCCACGCTGCTGGCGACCATTCTGGATCGGCTCAGCTTTGATGGACGGATCTGGCTCGTAACCTGGCGTTGCAATACGCGGGATCTCTTTTTTCAGCAACTTCTCGATGTCACGCAACAGCTTGTGTTCATCGACACACACCAGAGACAACGCTTCGCCGGTAGCAGCCGCACGACCGGTACGACCAATGCGGTGCACGTAGTCTTCCGGGACGTTTGGCAGCTCGTAGTTCACCACGTGCGGCAGCTCTTCAATGTCCAGACCACGCGCAGCAATGTCGGTCGCTACCAGCACACGAATATCACCGGATTTAAAATCAGCCAACGCACGCGTACGCGCACCCTGAGATTTATTACCGTGGATTGCCGCACTGCGGATGCCGTCTTTATTCAGCTGTTCTGCCAGATGGTTCGCGCCATGTTTGGTACGGGTAAACACCAGCACCTGCTGCCAGTTGCCCTGACCAATCATCTGCGACAGCAGTTCGCGTTTACGTTTTTTATCCACGAAATGAACGTGCTGAGTAACCTGCTCGGACGCGGTATTACGACGCGCCACTTCGATTTCCATCGGGTTGTGCAACAGTTTTTCGGCCAGCGATTTAATGTCATCAGAGAACGTTGCCGAGAACAGCAGGTTCTGACGTTTTGCCGGCAGTTTTGCCAGAACGCGACGAATATCGTGAATAAAGCCCATATCCAGCATGCGGTCAGCTTCGTCCAGTACCAGGATCTCAACCTGATCCAGTTTCACCGCATTCTGGTGTTCCAGATCGAGCAAACGACCCGGAGTGGCGATCAGCACATCTACGCCGCCACGCAGCTTCATCATCTGCGGGTTAATGCTGACGCCGCCGAAGACCACCAGCGAGCGAATATTCAGATACTTACTGTAATCACGGACGTTTTCGCCAATCTGGGCCGCCAGTTCGCGGGTTGGCGTGAGGATCAGCGCACGAACCGGACGACGGCTTTTACCATGCGGCTGATGGGTGATCAGGTGCTGCAACAGCGGCAGGGTAAAACCTGCCGTTTTCCCCGTACCGGTCTGGGCGCTGGCCATCAGATCGCGGCCTTCCAGCACGGCAGGAATAGCCTGCTGCTGAATAGGGGTAGGTTCACGGTAACCCTGCTCGGCAACGGCACGTAAAATTTCAGGGTTTAAACCAAGGGAATCAAAAGACATAACAACTCCGAACCGCCCTGACCGTTACCGGTGTCGTTTTCAGGGAGATACATACAATAGAGATGACAAAAACCACAATGTCATGAAGGGGCGGAGTGTAGCAGTTTTTGTGATGTGCCGCATAAATTATCCCTTCACTGGAAAATAACCGTCCGGACTGGACAAGACTCTACATCAGTCATAATCTTAATCAATCGATTGATTAAGATCAGAGTCGTGCCATGAATACACCCACCATGACAACCAAAGGTGAACAGGCGAAGAACCAGCTCATTGCCGCCGGATTGGCGCAATTCGGCGAGTATGGTCTGCACGCCACGACGCGCGATATCGCTGCACAGGCCGGGCAAAACATTGCGGCTATCACCTACTATTTTGGCTCAAAAGAGGATTTATATCTCGCCTGTGCCCAGTGGATTGCAGATTTTATCGGCTCACAGTTTCGCCCGCACGCTGAAGAGGCCGAGCGTTTATTTGCTCAGCCGGAACCGGATCGTGGCGCGATGCGCGAACTGATCCTGCGCGCCTGCAAAAATATGATCATGCTGTTAACTCAGGACGACACCGTTAACCTGAGCAAATTTATCTCGCGCGAACAGCTTTCCCCCACTGCGGCTTATCAACTGGTGCACGATCAGGTTATCAATCCGCTGCATACTCATCTGACGCGCCTGATTGCCGCTTATACCGGCGGCGATGCCAATGATACCCAAATGATCCTGCATACCCACGCCATACTCGGCGAGGTGCTGGCCTTTCGTCTGGGGAAAGAAACCATTCTGTTGCGTACGGGCTGGTCACAATTTGATGAGGATAAAACCGCACTGATTGACCAAACGATCACCTGTCACATCGATCTTATTCTGCAAGGTTTAACGCAAAGGAGTCTGGAGTCATGAAAAAACCTGTCGTTCTCGGGCTGGTTATCGCGGCCCTCGTTGCCGTGATTGCCGGTGGAACGTGGTGGTATCAAAGTCGGCAAGATAACGACCTGACGCTATACGGCAATGTCGATATCCGTAGCGTCAACCTGAGTTTTCGTGTCGGCGGCAGGCTGGCCTCGCTGGCGGTTGACGAAGGCGATGCGATTACCGCCGGCCAGGTGCTGGGCGAACTGGACCGCGCACCGTATGAAAACGCATTGATGCAGGCAAAAGCCAATGTAGCCGCCGCACAGGCGCAATACGATCTGATGCTGGCTGGGTATCGCGAAGAAGAGATCGCGCAAACCGCGGCGGCAGTCAAACAGGCGCAGGCCGCCTATGATTACGCGCAGAACTTTTACAATCGGCAGGTAGGATTGTGGAAAAGCCGCACCATTTCTGCCAACGATCTGGAAAACGCCCGTTCATCACGCGATCAGGCGCTGGCTTCACTGAAATCCGCACAGGATAAACTCACGCAATATCGCAGCGGTAATCGTGTGCAGGACATCGAGCAGGCAAAAGCCACGCTCGAACAAGCCCAGGCCGAGCTGGCACAGGCAGAGCTTAATTTGCATGACACCACGCTGACCTCGCCGTCTGACGGCACGCTTCTCACCCGTGCGGTTGAACCCGGCAGCATGCTGAACGAAGGGGGCACGGTACTGACGCTGTCGCTCACGCGTCCGGTTTGGGTTCGTGCTTACGTTGATGAACGCAATCTGAGCCAGACGCAGCCAGGACGCGAGATCCTGCTCTATACCGATGGCCGCCCGGATAAACCGTATCACGGCAAAATCGGCTTTGTGTCTCCTACCGCCGAATTTACCCCGAAAACGGTCGAGACCCCTGACCTGCGTACCGACCTGGTTTATCGCCTGCGAATTGTCGTAACCGACGCGGACGATGCGCTGCGCCAGGGAATGCCGGTAACGATAAAGTTTGGCGATGAGGCACGGCATGAATGACGCCGTCATTACGCTAAAAGGGCTGACGAAAAACTTTGCCGGAATGGAAAAACCGGCCGTCGCCCCGCTCGACTGTACCGTTCATGCGGGCTACGTGACCGGGCTGGTCGGGCCGGACGGCGCGGGCAAAACCACGCTGATGCGAATGTTGGCGGGATTATTAAAACCTGATGCCGGAAGTGCTGCGGTGATTGGTTATGATCCCATCAAAGACGACAGCGCGCTGCATGCGGTGCTCGGCTATATGCCGCAGAAATTTGGTCTGTACGAAGATTTAACCGTCATGGAGAACCTCAATCTCTATGCCGATTTGCGCAGCGTCACCGGTGAAGCGCGAGAAAAAACCTTTGCCCGACTCCTGGAATTCACCTCGCTGGGGCCGTTTACCGGACGACTGGCTGGCAAGCTTTCCGGCGGCATGAAACAGAAGCTCGGACTTGCCTGTACGCTGGTCGGCGAACCCAAAGTGTTGCTACTGGATGAGCCAGGTGTCGGTGTCGACCCGATTTCCCGTCGCGAACTGTGGCAAATGGTCCACGAACTGGCCGGGGACGGCATGCTGATCCTCTGGAGTACGTCGTATCTGGATGAAGCAGAGCAATGCCGTGATGTGCTACTGATGAACGAAGGTGAATTGTTATATCAGGGCGATCCTACTCAGCTTACGCAAACCATGGCGGGTCGCAGCTTCCTGATGAGTAGTCCGCAGGAAAACAACCGCCGACTGCTGCAACGCACGTTAAAACTGCCGCAGGTCAGCGACGGAATGATTCAGGGGAAATCCGTCCGTTTAATCCTGAAAAAAGAGGCGACAGCTCAGCAGATCCAAAGCGCTGACGGCATGCCGCAGATAACCATCAACGAAACCGCCCCCCGCTTCGAAGACGCCTTTATCGATTTACTCGGCGGAGCCGGAACATCGGAGTCCCCGCTGGGCGCTATCCTGCATACCGTGGAAGGCACGCCAGGCGAAACGGTGATCGAAGCCAAAGCGTTGACCAAAAAATTTGGCGATTTTGCCGCAACCGATCACGTAAACTTTGCCGTGCAGCGCGGCGAGATTTTTGGTCTGTTAGGCCCTAATGGCGCTGGCAAATCCACCACCTTTAAAATGATGTGCGGCCTGCTGGTCCCCACCTCCGGCAAAGCGCTGGTGCTGGATATGGACCTGAAAGTCAGCTCCGGCAAAGCGCGTCAGCATCTGGGCTATATGGCACAGAAATTCTCTCTGTACGGTAACCTGACGGTTGAACAGAATCTGCGCTTTTTCTCTGGCGTCTACGGCCTGCGCGGTCGGGCGCAGAAAGAGAAAATCGATCGTATGAGCGAGGCATTTGGCCTGAAGAGTATCGCTTCCCATGCCACCGACGAACTGCCGCTGGGGTTTAAGCAGCGTCTGGCGCTGGCCTGCTCGCTGATGCATGAACCCGACATTCTGTTCCTCGATGAACCCACTTCCGGGGTCGATCCCCTCACCCGTCGTGAGTTCTGGTTGCATATCAACAGCATGGTGGAAAAAGGCGTCACGGTGATGGTGACCACCCATTTTATGGATGAGGCGGAATACTGCGATCGCATCGGGCTGGTGTATCGCGGCAAACTGATTGCCAGCGGGACGCCGGACGACCTGAAGGCTCAGGCTGCCGACAGCGACACGCCGGACCCAACCATGGAACAGGCGTTCATCACTCTAATCAATGACTGGGATAAGGAGCATACGCATGAGTAACTCCGCTCTCTCATGGCGTCGCGTACGTGCGCTGTGCGTGAAAGAGACGCGCCAGATCGTCCGCGATCCCAGCAGTTGGCTGATTGCGGTGGTGATCCCGCTGCTGCTGCTGTTTATCTTCGGCTACGGGATCAACCTCGACTCCAGCAAGCTGCGGGTAGGGATTTTGCTCGAACAGCAGAGTGAAGAGGCGCTGGATTTTACCCATACCATGACCGGCTCGCCGTATATTGACGCCACCATCAGCGATAACCGTCAGGAACTGATTGAGAAAATGCAGGCCGGGCGTATTCGCGGTCTGGTGGTGATCCCTGTGGATTTTGCCCAGCAGATGGCACGCCCCAATGACGTGGCACCGATCCAGGTGATCACCGACGGCAGCGAACCGAATACCGCCAACTTTGTGCAGGGTTATGTCGAAGGCATCTGGCAAATCTGGCAGCAACAGCGGGCAGAAGATCGTGGGGAATCGTTCAAACCTTTGATCGACGTGCAAACCCGCTACTGGTTTAACCCAGCGGCCATCAGCCAGCACTTTATTATTCCCGGGGCGGTCACCATCATCATGACGGTGATTGGCGCCATCCTCACCTCATTAGTGGTGGCGCGCGAATGGGAGCGCGGCACCATGGAAGCGCTGCTATCGACAGAAGTCACCCGCGTCGAACTCCTACTGTGCAAACTGATCCCGTATTACTTTCTGGGCATGCTGGCGATGCTGCTGTGTATGCTGGTGTCGGTGTTTATTCTTGGCGTGCCCTACCGCGGCTCGTTGCTGATCCTGTTTTTCATTACCAGCCTGTTTCTGCTCAGTACGCTCGGCATGGGGTTGCTCATTTCCACCATCACCCGCAATCAGTTTAACGCCGCGCAGGTTGCGCTGAACGCCGCCTTCCTGCCCTCGATTATGCTGTCGGGTTTTATCTTCCAGATAGACAGCATGCCCGCGATTATCCGGGCGGTAACCTATATCATTCCGGCGCGTTATTTCGTCAGCACCCTGCAAAGCCTGTTTCTGGCGGGAAATATTCCGGTGGTGCTAATTATCAACGTGCTGTTTTTAATCGCTTCGGCGGTGATGTTTATTGGCCTGACGTGGCTTAAAACCAAACGTCGGTTGGATTAAGGAGGCGGGCATGTTTCATCGCTTATGGACATTAATTCGCAAAGAGCTGCAATCGCTATTACGCGAACCGCAGACGCGAGCCATTCTGATTTTACCGGTGCTGATTCAGGTTATCCTGTTTCCGTTTGCAGCAACGCTGGAAGTGACCAACGCCACTATTGCTATCTATAACGAAGACAACGGTAAACATTCGGTTGAGCTTACCCAGCGCTTTGCCCGCGCCAGCGCTTTTACGCATGTTCTGCTGCTGAAAAGCCCGCAGGAGATCCAGCCCACCATCGACACGCAAAAAGCCCTGCTACTGGTGCGTTTCCCGGCTAACTTTTCGCGTAATCTGGATACCTTCCAGCAGGCACCCATGCAGATTATCCTCGACGGGCGCAACTCAAACAGCGCGCAAATTGCCGCGAATTACCTGCAGCAAATCGTTAAGGAGTATCAGCAGGAGCTGATGGACGGTAAGCCGAAACCGAACAACAGCGAGCTGGTAGTACGTAACTGGTATAACCCGAATCTGGATTACAAATGGTTTGTGGTACCGTCGCTGATCGCCATGATCACCACTATCGGCGTAATGATCGTCACCTCGCTGTCGGTTGCCCGCGAGCGTGAGCAAGGCACGCTGGATCAACTGCTGGTCTCCCCGCTGACCACCTGGCAGATTTTTATCGGTAAAGCGGTGCCCGCGCTAATTGTGGCTACTTTTCAGGCCACCATCGTGCTGGCGATTGGTATCTGGGCTTATCACATTCCGTTTGCCGGTTCACTGGGGCTGTTCTATTTCACGATGGTGATTTACGGGCTGTCGCTGGTCGGCTTTGGTCTGCTAATTTCGTCACTGTGCGCCACCCAGCAGCAGGCGTTTATCGGCGTGTTTGTGTTTATGATGCCGGCGATTTTACTCTCAGGCTATGTCTCACCGGTCGAAAACATGCCGGTCTGGTTGCAGAATCTGACGTGGATAAACCCGATCCGCCATTTTACGGACATCACAAAACAGATTTACCTGAAGGATGCGAGTCTGCAGATTGTCTGGGGAAGCTTGTGGCCGCTGTTGGTAATAGCGGCCACGACCGGCTCAGCGGCGTATGCGATGTTTAGACGCAAGGTGATGTAGCTTTTTGTCTTTCGCCAGCAGCGAGACCACGGCGGGTCCGGCAAGGATTACCAGCCCCGCCAGTGCCAGCAAGACATTGTTTTGCAGCACGCGCGACAGCAGCCACAGTACGATCACTGCGGTACCGAAATACCACGTCGTGGTCAACTCTTCCAGCACATCAGCCACGTCGCGCCAGCGCTGTTCGTGGTGACGTTGCAATGCAAGCATCAATAAAACCGTAACGCCGTACACGACGCACAATCCCAGGCCGACATGCACCAGTCTGCCGCTCATCCAGCCCATTACCAGCAACGCCACTACCAGTAAATGCAACACTATCTGCCAGCAACTTAGACCCGTTGCGACACGAACACGTTGTTGCCACCTCATGGCTATTCTCCTGAAGGATTTTCGACTAATTGTTCAGAGTACCGGACTTTACGGAAAATTCCGCAACACCGCATCTTTTTGTGACGACGACTACACTATTTTATTTAGGAAGTGACGCCAACGGGAGGCTCATGAGCGGATCGGGAGTTCAATTTTCATTCAATGTGCTCACCATTAATACTCACAAAGGGTTCACCGCCTTCAACCGACGTTTTATTTTGCCTGAGCTGCGGGAGGCCGTCAGAACGGTCGGTGCAGACATTGTGTGTCTGCAGGAAGTCATGGGCACGCACGAAGCTCATTCGTTGCACATTGAGAACTGGCCGGAGACCAGCCACTACGAATTTCTGGCAGACACGATGTGGAGCGACTTCGCCTACGGGCGTAACGCCGTGTACCCGCAGGGACATCACGGTAATGCGGTGCTGTCGCGGTATCCCATTGAGCATTATGAAAATCGTGATGTGTCGGTCGGCGCAAGTGAAAAGCGCGGAGTCCTTTACTGCCGAATCGTACCGCCAATGCTCTCCCACCCCATTCATGTGATGTGTGTGCATCTCGGCCTGCGTGAAGCTCACCGCCAGGCCCAGCTCGCTATGCTGGCTGACTGGGTTAACGCCCTGCCCAACCCGGAGCCCGTGGTGATCGCCGGAGATTTTAATGACTGGCGGCAAACGGCCAATCGCCCGTTGAAAGCCAAAGCTGGCCTTGACGAGATTTTTACCCGCGCCCACGGCCGCCCGGCGCGAACCTTTCCGGTGCAGTTCCCATTGCTGCGCCTGGACAGGATCTATGTGAAAAACGCGAATGCCAGTACTCCAACGACGCTGGCGCTGCGCCACTGGCGACATTTGTCCGATCATGCCCCCCTGAGTGCGGAGATTCATTTATGAAATATGGCTGGCGTGAAGGCAATCAAATACAACTGCTGGAAAACGGCGATCAATTCTACCCCGCCGTCTTTGATGCCATTGAGCAGGCACAGCAAAAAATTATCCTTGAGACCTTTATCTGGTTTGAAGATGCGGTCGGAAAACAGCTGCATGCCGCGTTGCTCGGCGCCGCCCAGCGTGGCATCAAAGCAGAGGTGCTGCTGGATGGCTACGGCTCGCCGGATCTGAGCGACAGTTTTGTTGAAGAACTTACCGTAGCCGGCGTTGTTTTCCGCTACTACGATCCGCGCCCGCGCCTGTTCGGTATGCGCACCAATCTCTTTCGCCGTATGCACCGAAAAATAGTGGTCATAGATGACCGTGTTGCCTTTGTCGGCGGCATCAATTACTCCGCTGAACATATGTCTGATTACGGCCCGGAGGCCAAACAGGATTACGCCGTGCGCGTTGAAGGTCCTGTCGTAGCCGACATCCTGAGATTTGTGCTGGAAAACCTGCCCGGGCAAAGCGCCGTACGACGCTGGTGGCGGCGTCATCACAGGGCAATCGACAATCATCGACCTGGCGAAGCGCAGGCGCTGTTTGTCTGGCGCGATAACGAAGAGCATCGCGATGATATTGAACGCCACTATCTGAAAATGCTCACCCAGGCCCGGCGGGAAGTGATTATTGCCAATGCCTATTTCTTTCCCGGTTATCGCCTGCTGCATGCCCTGCGTAAAGCAGCACGACGCGGCGTTCGGGTAAAACTCATTGTGCAGGGTGAACCGGATATGCCGATTGTGAAAGTAGGCGCCCGCCTGCTGTACAACTATCTGGTAAAAGGCGGCGTCCATGTCTATGAGTACCGCCGTAAACCTCTGCATGGCAAAGTGGCGTTGATGGACGATCATTGGGCGACGGTGGGCTCCAGCAATCTCGATCCGCTGAGCCTGTCGCTGAATCTGGAAGCGAATCTGATTATTCATGACCGCACGTTTAACCAGACTCTGCGCGATAACCTGAACCCTATTATTGCGCAGGACTGCAAGCGGGTTGACGAATCTATGCTGCCAAAACGCACCTGGTGGAACCTGACCAAAAGCGTGCTGGCCTTCCACTTTTTACGCCACTTCCCGGCGCTGGTCGGCTGGCTGCCGGCGCATACCCCACACCTGGCCGAGGTAGAGCCGCCCGCGCAGCCCGCTCTGGAAACTCAGGACCGTATACAAACTGAGGATGCAGGAGGGAAAACCTGATGGCAAAAAATCACCGGCGCTGGCGGTTAGCGAAAAAGATCCTCACATGGTTATTTTTTATTGCGGTGATCGTGTTGCTGGTCGTTTATGCCAGCAAGGTCAACTGGCAGGAAGTGTGGACGGTAATTCGCGATTACAATCGGATCGCCCTGTTCAGCGCCGTGGGGTTGGTGATCGTCAGTTATTTACTTTACGGCTGTTATGACCTGCTCGGGCGCTACTACTGCGGTCACAAACTGGCAAAACGCCAGGTCATGATGGTGTCGTTTATTTGTTACGCCTTCAACCTGACGTTGAGCACCTGGGTGGGCGGTATTGGGATGCGCTACCGGCTTTACTCACGGCTCGGGTTGCCGGGGGGCACAATAACGCGGATTTTTTCACTTAGCATTACCACCAACTGGCTGGGCTATATTCTGCTGGGCGGTTTTATATTTACCTTCGGCGTCGTCGAACTGCCCGCGCACTGGTATATCGATGAAAGTACGCTGCGTATCTTAGGCATTGCGCTGCTGTTGATAATTGGCGTTTATCTGTGGTTTTGCGCCTTCGCTAAACATCGTCACATCACCATCAAGGGCCAGAAACTGGTGCTCCCATCATGGAAATTTGCCCTCTTGCAGATGGCGATATCCGGGACTAACTGGATGGTTATGGGGGCGATTATCTGGTTGTTACTGGGTCAGAATATTAACTATTTCTTCGTGCTGGGCGTGCTGCTGGTAAGCAGTATTGCCGGGGTTATTGTGCATATTCCGGCGGGGATCGGCGTGCTGGAGGCGGTGTTTATGGCGCTGCTGGCGGGAGAGAATACATCTCAGGGGACAATCATTGCTGCCCTGCTCGCGTATCGCGTGCTGTACTATTTTATTCCGCTACTGCTGGCGCTGATGTGTTATTTGCTGCTGGAAAGTCGGGCGAAAAAGCTACGGACAAAGAACGAGAAGGCGATGGCGAAATGATGGTGCTTATAGTGCCGGATGCGGCTTAACGCCTTATCCGGCCTACTTTCGATACACAACTGCAGGCCGGATAAGCGCAGCGCCATCCGGCAACAGAGAATTAACGACGATTGCCGAAAATACGCAGCAGCATCAGGAACAGGTTGATGAAGTCCAGATACAGCGTTAAGGCCCCAAGAATCGCGTATTTACGCAGATTGGAGCTGTCTCGCAGGTCAATCTGCTCACCGATATTTTTCAGCTTCTGCGTGTCATAGGCGGTCAGACCGACAAACACAATCACCCCGATATAGGTCACCGCCCACATCAGCGCTTCGCTCTTCAGCCAGAAGTTAACCAGCGAGGCCAGCACAATACCGATCAGCGCCATGAACAGCATATTGCCGAAGCCGCTCAGATCGCGTTTGGTGGTGTAGCCATACAGACTCATGATCCCGAACATCCCGCCAGTGACCACAAAGGTGCTGGCGATAGACGAGTAGGTATAGACAATAAAAATGCTTGATAGCGTTAACCCGGTCAATGCCGAATAGAGCATAAACAGCGTGGTCGCCATACCCGCGCTCAGCCTTTGCACCATGCCGGACAGGACGAACACCAGCGCCAGTTGAGCGATGATCAGGCCAAAGAAGGTGATTTTGCTGGAGAAGACAAACATCATCACCGCGGGCGTATTTGCCGCATACCAGGCGATAAACGCCGTCAGCAACAGTCCGCAGGTCATCCAGCCGTACACCTGCGCCATATACGTTTGTAGGCCGGAACGGGCCTGTACAATAGAATCGGATCGTGGGAATCGGTCCATGACAATCTCCTGAGTCAGTATGAGCCTACAACAATTGTACTCTACCAGCGTTTTGCTGCTAGCTTATCGCTGTCGCGGGCATCAACCCAGCGCTCACCTTCCGGCGTGGCCTCGCGCTTCCAGAACGGCGCGCGGGTTTTCAGGTAATCCATAATGAACTGCCCGGCATCAAACGCGCTGCTGCGATGCGCACTGGTCACGCCAACAAAAACGATTTCGTCACCCGGCCACAGTTCGCCAATGCGATGAATCACCGTCACCCGACCCAACGGCCAGCGTGAACGCGCTTCGTCGACAATCTCCGCCAGCGCTTTTTCGGTCATTCCCGGATAGTGTTCCAGCGTTAACGCTTTTACGCTGTCGCCGAGATTGTGGTTGCGTACTTTACCGGTGAAAGTGACTACCGCGCCGTCTTCATCGCGCTCTGCCAGCCAGGGATACTCATCCCCGACGCTGAACGGCGCATGACCAACAACAATTCGCGTTTCAGCCATTTTAGCCTCCGGTTACCGGTGGGAAGAAAGCAACTTCATCACCCGCGTTAAGAGGATGGTCAAAACTGACCAGCGTCTGATTTACCGCCGCCAGCAGTTTGCCGTCTTCCAGCGCCAGCGCCCAGCGATCGCTTTGCGCCGCCAGATGCTTGCGCAGCGCTTCTACCGTCGCAAACTCGGCGGAAACTTCTAAGGCATCTGTGTTCACCAGTTCCCGTACCTGAGCAAAGAAAAGAACCTTAATCATGCGCATCCACCTTAAAATCACCCGATTTGCCGCCGCTTTTTGCCAGCAGACGCACCGGACCAATCACCATATCCTTTTGTACCGCTTTGCACATATCGTAGATGGTCAACGCCGCCACGGAGGCTGCCGTTAACGCCTCCATTTCAACGCCGGTTTTACCGGTCAGGCGACACAGCGTTTCAATGCGCACGCGGTTGTGCTCCGGCTCGGCGTGAAGATTGACTTCGACCTTGCTCAGCATCAGTGGGTGACACAGCGGGATAAGATCCCAGGTGCGTTTGGCAGCCTGAATACCGGCAATACGCGCCGTGGCGAAAACATCACCTTTATGGTGGCTGCCATCGATAATCATCGCCAGCGTTTCGCTACGCATGGTCACGAATGCTTCTGCACGCGCCTCGCGTACGGTTTCCGCTTTGGCGGAGACATCCACCATATGCGCTTCGCCAGCGGCGTTAATATGAGTCAGTTGCGACATACTTATTTCTTCAAATGTGGGTGGAAATTACACGGACGCGTACGGGCATCAAGCTGCGGCGCAATGATATTTTCCCAGGCGGTACGACACGCTTTGGTTGAACCCGGCATGGCAAAAATCAGCGTTTTATTCGCCACGCCGGCAATCGCGCGGGATTGCAGCGTCGCGGTACCAATCTCTTCAAATGACAGCATACGGAAGACTTCGCCAAACCCTTCAACTTCTCTGTCGAACAGCGGTTGCAGCGCTTCCGGTGCCTGGTCCCCTTCGGTTAAGCCAGTGCCGCCGGTAATGAGCACCACCTGTACATCGTCACTGGCAATCCAGGCAGAAACCTGGGCGCGGATGGCGTAGCGGTTCTCTTTGACAATCGCCTTATCGACAATCTGATGACCCGTTTCTTGCGCCGAGTCACGCAGATAATGGCCGGAGGTGTCATCTTCTTCGCCGCGACGGTTGGAAACAGTAAGAATAGCAATGCGTGTCGGGATAAATTCAGCGCTTACCTGACTCATGAAAAACTCCTTTTAGCGATCAGCCGCCAATGTAAGATAAGTTTTGCGTAATACCGGTATTGTTCTGATGCAGGAAATGGGTCTGCTTTTTCTCCAGCAGCGCGGCTGAAATGCGTTCTTCCAGCGCCGGTTGCTGAGCATCGTCTTCCAGCAAATCACGCAGGCTTACGCCGCCTTCACCAAATAAACACAGATGAAGCTTGCCGACAGAGGAAACGCGCAGACGATTACAGGTGGCACAGAAGTCTTTCTCATAGGGCATGATCAGACCAATTTCGCCAACATAATCAGGATGACAGAAAACCTGAGCCGGGCCGTCGCTACGCTGTCGGATCTGGTGGATCCAGCCGCGACGCAGCAGCTCATCGCGAAGTACCTGTCCGGAGATATGGTGTTTACGGAAGAGAGAGCTGCCCTCGCCCGTTTCCATCAGTTCAATAAAACGCAGTTGGATTGGCCGAGGTTGGATCCACGCAAGGAAGGTGTCCAGTTGATGATGGTTTACGTCGCGCATCAGTACGGTGTTGACTTTCACTTTTTCAAAACCGGCATCAAAGGCGGCATCAATGCCCGCCATCACCTGCTGGAACTTGTCCTGTCCGGTAATGGCGTGAAACTGACGGGCATCAAGGCTGTCGACGCTGACGTTGAGCGCGGTCAGTCCGGCATCGCGCCAGGCGGCAGCGTCGCGCGCCAGACGATAACCATTGGTGGTTACCGCAATCTGGCGGATGGCGTCGTTTTCGCGCACGGCGGCGATAATGTCAGTAAAGTCGCGACGCAGTGAAGGTTCTCCCCCCGTCAGACGCACTTTTTCCGTTCCCAGACTGGCGAACGCACGCGTGACGCGGCGAATTTCATCAACGGTCAAGAAGCCGTTATTGGTGACCCCGCCGGGCTTATAGCCATCCGGCAGGCAGTAGGTGCAACGAAAGTTACACACATCTGTAATCGACAAACGTAAGTAGTAAAACTTACGTGCGAAAGCATCGGTAAGTTGAGAGCCCATGTACACCTTTCCAAATACGGGAGACGTAGTCATTTCTTCCTGCGCCCTGGTGACAAACTTTTTCAAGTCTTGTCACGGCCAAAGCACCGTATCATTTGACCCAGGTGCAGAGGCTAGAGTGTTTATACTCATCATACTTCGAGTTGCAGATGCGTTGGCTTCCGGCAACTCAAATTATTAAGAGTACTTTGTGGTTATGCCGATACTAGCGTGTAAATGGCGATTTTTCCATGTACACTTTCGCTGTATAAATATGTATATAGCGACATGATCGTGCAATTTCGCTACAGAATAAGCAAAAATCACAGTTTTGCATTGATATACATCATCTTGCCATCAGGTGGGTGTCGTCAGAAAGGAGTAGATCGCAGAAAAAAATTACGGCAAATGCCGACTGGATAATTGCTGAAAACACGCTATTTACGTTACTGTAGCGCCGATCAATTGATATCAGGAAAATATATGCGCACTCGCACGCTGGCAGATCTGGACCGCGTTGTCGCTCTCGGCGGAGGGCATGGATTAGGACGCGTTCTCTCCTCTCTTTCCCCATTAGGTTCCCGCTTGACGGGTATCGTCACCACCACTGATAACGGCGGGTCGACAGGTCGTATTCGTCGCTCTGAAGGGGGAATAGCATGGGGAGACATGCGTAACTGTCTGAACCAGTTAATTACCCAACCCAGCGTTGCATCCGCGATGTTTGAGTATCGTTTTGGCGGTAATGGCGAACTTTCCGGGCATAACCTCGGAAATCTGATGTTAAAGGCGCTCGACCACCTCAGCGTGCGGCCTCTGGAAGCCATCAATTTAATTCGTAGCCTGCTGAAAGTTGACGCACATTTAATTCCGATGTCGGAGCTGCCGGTGGATCTGATGGCCATTGATGACCAGGGGCACGAAGTTTATGGCGAAGTGAATATCGATCAACTCACCGTCCCACCTCAGGAACTGATGCTGTCGCCAAAAGTCCCGACTACGCGCGAGGCCGTTGAGGCAATCGCTGAAGCGGATTTGATTTTGATAGGTCCCGGCAGTTTTTACACCAGCCTGATGCCGATTCTGTTACTCGATGAAATGTCACAGGCATTACGTCGCACACCGGCTCCGATGGTCTACATAGGCAATCTTGGGCGCGAATTAAGCCTGCCAGCAGCCAGCCTGACGCTTAGCGATAAGCTGGCCATTATTGAACAGTACGTCGGGAAGAAAGTGATTGATGCGGTGGTAGTAGGGCCGAAAGTGGATGCTTCCGCCGTTACCGACCGCGTGGTTATTCAGGAAGTACTGGAAGCCAGCGATATTCCCTACCGCCATGACCGCCAGCTATTGCATAGTGCACTGGAGAAAGCGGTGCAGGCGTTGGGCTAAACGGATTTGCCTGATGCGCTTTGCTTATCAGGCCTACAAAAACGTTCTGCGCCGCCATCCGGCCTACGTACGCAATCTACCCCGTAGGTCGGATAAGGGGTTTACCCCGCATCCGACACCGTCTTACGATGCCGCAATAAACAACTCGCGCAGTTGATGCAACTGGTCGCGGATTGTCGCGGCCTCTTCAAATTCGAGATTCTGCGCGTGCTGCATCATCTGCCCTTCCAGCTCGTGAATCTTCTGCTGCAGCGCTTTTGGCGTCATATCCAGTTCGACAACCTCAGACTTCGCGCCTGCACGTGACTTCCCTTTGCCTTTCGCCTTGGTCTTCGCAATATTCTGACCCAACGCCAGAATATCGACCACTTTCTTGTTGAGCCCCTGCGGCGTAATACCGTGCTCTTCGTTATAGAGCTGCTGTTTCTCACGACGACGTTCGGTTTCACCAATCGCTTTAGCCATTGAGGCGGTAATTTTATCGCCGTAGAGAATCGCCTTACCGTTGATGTTACGCGCCGCACGACCGATGGTCTGAATAAGTGACCGTTCAGAACGCAGGAACCCTTCTTTGTCTGCGTCCAGAATCGCCACCAGTGAGACCTCAGGCATGTCCAGACCTTCACGTAACAGGTTGATACCCACCAGCACGTCAAACTCGCCCAGACGCAGGTCACGAATGATTTCCATACGTTCCACGGTATCGATGTCAGAGTGCAGATAACGCACCCGTTCACCGTGCTCTTCAAGATACTCGGTGAGGTCTTCCGCCATCCGTTTGGTGAGCGTGGTGACAAGCACACGTTCGTTAATCGCCGCACGGGTGCGGATTTCAGACAGCAGATCGTCAACCTGCGTCGCCACCGGACGCACCTCAATAACCGGATCCAGCAGGCCGGTCGGTCTTACCACCTGATCGACCACTTCATCGCCGGATTTCTCCAGCTCATAGTTGCCCGGCGTCGCCGAGACGTAGATGGTCTGCGGTGCCAGCGCCTCGAATTCTTCAAATTTGAGCGGACGGTTATCCAGCGCCGATGGCAGACGGAATCCGTACTCGACCAGGGTTTCTTTACGCGCCCGATCACCGCGATACATGCCGCCAATTTGCGGAATAGTCACGTGGGATTCATCCACCACCAGCAGGCCATCGGCAGGCAGGTAATCAAACAGCGTCGGCGGCGGCTCGCCCGGACCACGCCCGGACAGATAGCGGGAATAGTTTTCAATCCCCGAGCAGTAACCCAGCTCGTTCATCATTTCCAGATCGAACTGGGTACGTTGACTTAAGCGCTGTTCTTCCAGCAGTTTGTTATTTGCCAACAGGACTTTTCGCCGCTCTGCCAGCTCAACTTTAATTTCTTCCATCGCCTGTACAATACGTTCGCGCGGCGTCACGTAGTGCGTTTTAGGATAGATGGTGAAGCGCGATATAGTCGATTCGACCTGCCCGGTAAGTGGGTCAAACAGCGACAAACGTTCGACCTCTTCATCAAACAGTTCCACGCGCAACGCGATGTCGTCAGATTCCGCCGGGAATATGTCGATCACTTCACCGCGCACGCGGAAGGTCCCGCGCTGGAACGCCTGATCGTTGCGGGTATATTGCAGCTCCGCCAGACGACGCAGGATCGCGCGCTGGTCGATAATCATCCCCACCGTCAGGTGCAGCATCATTTTCAGGTACAGGTCCGGGTCACCCAGACCATAAATTGCGGAAACCGACGCCACAACAATGACGTCCCGTCGCTCAAGCAGCGCTTTGGTCGCTGACAATCGCATCTGCTCAATGTGTTCGTTAACCGAGGCATCCTTCTCGATGAAGGTGTCAGAACTTGGCACGTAGGCTTCCGGCTGATAATAGTCGTAGTAGGAGACGAAATACTCCACCGCGTTATCCGGGAAGAATTCCTTCATCTCACCGTACAACTGCGCGGCAAGCGTCTTATTGGGGGCTAGCACCATGGTAGGTCGCT
>ERZ1026931.366-NODE-366-length-20552-cov-12.846660_pt1 | contig 20552 bp, 39 predicted proteins | sample MGYA00519253_ERZ1026931 | MGnify/ENA primary metagenome ERZ1026931 (study PRJEB26926, sample SAMN06164831) | human gut metagenome | biome: ENVO:00009003; feature: ENVO:2100002; material: ENVO:00002003 | host: Homo sapiens | place: USA | collected 2012 ... | reverse complement strand
ATCTACACTTATGCGATCGTCGGCAGCGTCAGATGTGTATAAGAGACAGGATAATTGGTGGTGGTATAGTACATGCAATATATCAGGTTATACTAAACTTTAAGAAGTATGCCAACAAAAGAAAATAAAGTAGTAGAGATTCTAGGTAAGAAATTTGAAGTAGTTAAGACAGACAATGGTAGCTGTGACGGCTGTTATTTCTATACCAGACATTGTGTCCCAAAGGCTTTAAGGAATTGTATTTGGGGTGGAAACATACTGAAATTAATAGAACAAAGATAAAAATTATACGTTATAAAATATATGGAAGATAAAGTACTTGAAACAGTAGTTAACGGTTTAGAATATACTCCTCTGCAGGATATCTTAGTTAAACCTCTTGCGCCTATTATGTTAAAGAAAGAAGTTACTGAAGCAGTTGGTACAGGTGAAAAAGACGTAGACGGTTATGAGAAGTTTGATACTAAGACTGAAGTAAAAGAAGTTGAATCAGAGTGGAGAACCGGTATCGTACTTGCAATTGGGTCTAATCTAGACTCTACTCTCCTCAAATTTGAAGTAGGAGATACTATTGTATTTAATAAGAAATTTGCTAAAGACTTTGATTTATTCAAAGATAGTATGCTGGTAAAATCTTATGATTGTGTTGCAAAGAAAGTTAAGAAATAAGTATTAATGCGTATTAATAGTTGTTGTGGGGCTAGGTCTGCGGATCTAGCCTTTTTTATTGCATTAAGTTAAATAGTTAACAAATGTTAAAATATAGTTACCTTTTTAACACTTCACGTTTATGTAATTGTAACAACTATTAAGACAATTAAAAATAATAATTATTATGGTACAGTATAAAGTAGTAAAAGAGTTTGCTTGTGGTAAGAAAGGTGATATCCTTACTTGGAATGATGAAACAGAAATGTTTGAGTTCTATTTTAAAGACGAAACGAGTGAACGTGCTTTGTTTATGGATAAAGATACTTGTGATGAATATGTTGATGAGGGCTATCTCATTGTACTCGATGATGAGGATGAATGTAGCTGTGACGATACTTTGTTGGAAGAGATGTCAGACAAGCTTGATACGATTGCCAATACGATTGATAGTCTCTTAGAACAGTACGAAACAGATCACAAGAAACTCGAAGAGGCTTATAATAATCAAGAAGTACCTACTTGTGTTAAAGTAGAAGCTGATACAGTTTATTATAACCTTACTAAAGTATTAAACAAGATTAAAGATATTATTAATGAATAAACTCGTAATAGGGATCCGAATAAATGAACAAATTAGTTAAAACAGTTAAGAAAACGGATCTTTATCGAGAATTCCTCAGATCGCTTGATGGCGTACTTTAGCTTACTGACAGGGAGCAGGATATAATGGTATTACTCATTGAATTAGATATTAATACTCCAAAGCTCCCTGGTTACAGTAAGAATGTTATAAGTACAGAAAACAGACGTTATCTAAAAGCCACAACAGGCATTACAGGTGATAATCTAAGTAGATATATAGGAAGATTAAGAGATAAAGGTCTGATTGTTAAGGGTAAAGCAGATGATGAATGGATGGTTAATCCTGCTTTGATACCTGAAGTGATTGGAGATAGAGTACAAATTACTATCGTATTACGACTAGACAGAGAATAATATGAATATGGAATATATGTCAATTAAACCAGGTTCTATCCTATTACAAAGAGATTATAATTGGATAGTAAGACTCTGGTACAAGATTAGAAAGAAGAATCTTAAGTATAATAAGTTTATTATATTTACAGATGATTGTGATCTAGTTAGTATTCAAGGTGAGCGTAAAGATGCAGTAGTAGCAGAACCTAAGAAGGCTTATAGTAAAAAGGAACTTAAGAGATTGAATACTATTGTTGATTCTAGTAAGGAAGAAGGTGATTGGTTGTCTTCTAATAAAGCTACAGTAGCAGATCTATTTACAGCTATTAATTGTGTTAGACCTGATACCTTTGAGAATACTAAGGATTTGGATGCTTTCCTTGATAATAAGTATTACACTATTAAGGATTTAGCTGATGAACAAAACTGGAGTGAATATATTTATTGAGTTAAGTAAGAAGTATAACCTACCTACTTAGGTAATAAAAACAATATGTACTCACCCATTCCTGTTTGCTAACAGGAAAATAAGCTAGAGAGATGAAAAACCCTTAATGTTTACTTACTTAGGTAAGATAAAGATAAAGAAGAATCATGAGAGATAGAAAGATAATTAGACTGACAAAGATACCAGAGATTGACATAGTTACAGAATTAATTGAGTATATGGTATACTTTAAACTATCGTATCCTACTGGTAATAAAGATACTTGTGAAGTATAGTTAAATGATGTCTCTAATGAAATCATAACTCCTAGCGTTACTTATAAAATGACGGATGATGTTTACTTATATCTGTATTTACTTAGTAATAAAGCGGTAGCAAACATATATAAAGCAATAAAAGATGATTAGAAAGTATGATTTAGACCTTTATCCCATGTCATTGTATATCGGTACAATATCTGACTTTTACAATAGTAAGAAGAGATTCAAGTTCTATGGAACTGTACAAGATATGTTGATTGATGATGATGGCATACCAGCAGATCCAATGGGTTCAGCAGCAACTACCTTCTTAGTAAAGGAAAGAAAAAGTGGTTATAAAGGAGTTATAACTTTCCTAGATGAAGATAGCAATGGAGCTATAAGTGAGTTTCTATTCAATACAATTGCACATGAGTCAACACATATTACTGATGCAATATGGCAATTAATTGGAGCTCGTGCAGAATCTTTTGATGAAAGAAACGAACCTTATGCATACTTAGTAGGATGGGTAGCCGGTAAGATAGGTCAATACATGATAGACTATATAAGAGACAATGAATAAAATAGATAAAGAAACCTCTCTACAATTACTTAAGTTAGAGAGAGAAAACTCTAAGGAAGCCCCTGAGATCATACAAAAGTTATTAAACTCTGTAGAGAAGGCGGTTGAAGCTGATAAGATATCATACTTTGACTTTATAGAAGATATGATGAAAGGGCTAGAAGAAGTATCTGACGAAGATGATTCTTCATTAGAGAAGAGAGAAAAAGTAGTTAACGATATCTGTCAAAAGTTGATTGATAAATATGAAACAGGGGATAAAGAATGACTTTAAAGATAATAAACTCAGATGGGATTTATTGCCTCTAGAAGAATTAGAAGATATCGTTAAAGTATATACCGAAGGATCAAAGAAGTACGGAGTCAATACTTGGCAGTTACTTAAAGATGGTTACTCTAGATATAAAGCCGCATTATTCAGACATCTTGTGTTATTCGAAAAGGGAGAAGAGATGGACAACGAAACCGGTTGTAGACATCTTGCACAGGTAGCTTGGAATGCTATAGCAATGCTCTACTGTAGTAAGCACGGAGAAACTCAGGAATCCTTAATTGACAAACTCAATAACCGCATATCTAAGAAGATTGATGATTGCAATAGCTTATTAGATATACTCGATATAGATAGTATGATTTCTGAAAAGGAACATAAAAATAGAGAAAATATTGAGGAGTGTCAAAAAAAGGAAGAATCTGAGATAAGAGAAAAGCTTGATAATTTAGGGCATGAGCTAAGCAATAGAACTTACAATCGCTATAATATCAAAGCTGAGTATATATGCAGAAATAATGACGGAAATCACGATGTATATTATGATATTAGCTCATTAGGAGATATACAGAAAGATATATTTGGAATCAATATCGATAAAGATGTAATACCTTGTGTACATTTTACAGGTAGTACAGATTTTCATACGCTAAATATATTAGTTAATAATCTGATAAGGAGATATGAAGATGAATATAACAAAGGAAAGTCTGGAACAGGAAATGGAGATTTATCAAAGAATGATAGAGAAGTATCAAATGGATCCAGAATATGTAAATCCTAATTGCTCTGAGAAACAAGCTAGAGTAATTCTAGCACGATTACAAAAAGAATATTATACAAGTTATAGAATAGATTAATATGGAAACTATAATTGGAAAAAACTTAGACTTTACATTAATAGGAGATTCGTTTGAAGATCTTAAGTATAAAAGTGAAGAACGATCATGTTATGAACTTAGTGATATTAGAATCGCTGAGGACGATGGTAGAATTATCATTGATGAGATAACTAATAATGGCGTAGGAGGATATATCCCCTATAAGAAAGGGCAAATTATTGGTTTAATTCGTAATTGGGAAGGTGAATATATCAAACGTCCTATTGTATTTGATTCACCTGAATTATTAGCCGTAATACTTGAGATTAAAGAACAAGTAGCAGCATATAAAGAAGAGCAATCAGGAAAAGATGAACCTTGTGGATGTAAAGAACCTTGTTCTAATTTAAAAAGAGTATAAAAGAGACTATTAATGAAATTATTTGATATTCTAGGTGGTAATGTAACAATACACGAAGATGCATTAGCTATTCCAGCATTTAAGAAAATATGGGAAAAAGACAAGGCTGATAAACAACATGCTATAGCAGTTATCAGTTATATAGTCTTTAAGAATAAATGGGATAGCCCATATGTACTTAGTATGACCGAGGATATCTTAGAAGAAGCATTAAAGAAAGAATTTTTCCCAGAAGGTTATCAACTTACTCCAGATGAACTAATAGCTGAAGATACATTTAAGAGATTACAATATACTCGTACTCTTGCAATGTTAAATAGTATTAGACTCAAACTAGATACTTTTACTCAATACTATCACGATAGTCTTGAAGAGGAACTAGATGAAAAGAAGATAGAGAAATACTTAGCAGGATTTGCTAAAGTAAAAGATACATATGTTACTCTAGACTTCTTGGAAAAAGCAGTTAAAGCTGGAGAAATGGATACTACTAGGGTTAAAGGTGATGCTAAGATTAATCCTTTCGAATTACCCACTGGTGTTAGAAAATAACACTGCAGAGATACAAAAAAATAACACTATCGTTTAGATAAACAAATTTAAGAGATTATGAAAAAGACTAATGAACTGCCAGACATAATAGTAGATCTGACAGATGATAATAAGACAGTAGAAGAAGCAATTGCAGAATGTGAAGCTGCACGCCAGGTAATTAAGCCTTGGTATAAAAGAATTACCAAACGTATCAAAGGTTGGTTTAAGAAATAAGGTTAAAACATATTCAATCAGCGACGTTATGTGGCGCGTCTAAAAAGAAGCCACATCTTACTGCCCTATGGTGTAATGGCTAGCACAGGAGGCTCTAACCCTCTTAGTCTGGGTTCGAATCCTAGTGGGGCTACCAATAACTAACTGAAGTATGGCGCGCATACAACGTAACTACCTAAGTCACTTACTGAGTAATTAACAGTAAACACAGCTAATGAAGGTCCGAATCGTAAGTCGGCCAGTTCCTAGGGTCTGGTATAACCTAGAGAGCTATTTCTAGTGCTTTTTGCACTAATTTTAAATTTTTTCATAAAAATGTTTTAAGGTTTGAAGAGAAGGGGTCCGTTGTGAAACGTGCCCCTTTTATTATAGTTAAACATGGTCGATTTTAACAAAAGGATATTAAATAGTAATAAATTTCGTTAGCCAGCACTATAGTTTATAGCAACTGGCTCATATTGTCCGTACCCTAAAGGTACGGCTGAATATATGCGTTTCTGGCAGGAAGAGTAGCAGAAATGTATTAATGGTTATACTGCTGATGATGGAGATTTCATTAGTGGCTATAACTATTTTTATTTAAATTACTGTCCTATTTATCGTTAGGTTAATCGCATAGTAGATGGTAAGAATAAATCAGAACACATTGTTACATTCCCTGATTTCTGGGATTATGACTATTACTACTTCCAATGTGTAGAACAATGCAAAGAAGAGGGTAAACATTTGTGTGTATTGAAATCCAGACGTAAGGGTTACTCATACAAATGTGCTGCTATGCTATGTCGTAATTACTATTTAATACCTGATTCTAAGTCATATGTATATGCATCTAATAAATAGTATTTGACAGATGATGGTACTCTTACTAAAGCTTGGGGTTACATGGACTTTATTGACGAACATACTGCATGGAGTAAAAAGAGATCTGTTAGTACTCAGCTTAGACGTAGAGCAGGTATGTGGGTTACTGATGAATACGGTAATAAGATTGAAGTAGGTTATAAGTCTGAAATCATTGGAGTTACTTTGAAAGATAATCCAGACGTAGTACGTGGTAAGATTGCTAATCTTATTATGTTTGAAGAGGCCGGTTCTTTTAAAGAATTAAGTGCGGCATGGCAAATTGCTAGACCTTCTGTAGAGACAGACGGTATAGCATTTGGTACTATGATTGCATATGGTACAGGTGGTGATACGGATTCTAACTTTGCTACACTTAAAGAGATGTTTTATAAGCCAAAAGGATTTAATTGCCTCGAACTTAATAACATCTGGGATGAAGCAGTAGACAACACTAAATGCGGATTCTTTATACCTTAGTATGCCAACATGGATATACGTGACGATAAAGGTAATCGTCTGTATATGGATAATGATGGTAATACTCTGACCTATAAAGCAAGGGAGTATATACTGTCCGAAAGAAAGATAGTTATTGAGAATTCTACCAATTCTGTAGCAGTAGATAGATATATTGCGGAACGTCCTATTACTCCTGCTGAAGCATGTTTGGAATTCAATGGTAACATATTTCCTAAGAAAGAACTACAAGAACAATTAGCAAGAATACGCACTAATAAGAAGTTAACCAACCATAAACAAATAGGGGATTTAGTGTGGGAATCTGACGGATCCTTAAAGTGGATAGTAAAGAAACAAGGTGATATTACTAAATACCCACTAGGTAAAGACGATGATCCTACTGGTTCTATAGTAATATGGGAACATCCTGTAAAAGATGCTCCTATTGGTTTATATATACTTGGAGTAGACCCTTATGATCACGATTAGTCAGGTACTAATTCTTTAGGTTCTACATTTGTTTATAAGCGTTTTTAGGGCTTTGAAAACTATTACGATATAATTGTAGCTGAATACACTGGAAGACCTTCTACAGCAGAAGAATATTATGAAAACTTACGTAAATTAGCGGTTTATTACAATGGTAGAATTATGTATGAAAATGAGCGCAAAGGCTTGTTTCCATATTTTACTGCTAAGCATTGTGACTACTTGTTGGCTGATTAGCCAGACATTATATCTGATATTGTTGGCAATTCTAAAGTTTAGCGTAAGAAAGGTTGCCACATGAATAAGTAGATAAAGCAATGGGGTGAAGGATTGATCAAAGACTGGCTTAATGAGGAAAAATCCCCAGGGCATAAAAACCTGCATGAGATACTGTCAGAACCGCTATTAGAAGAACTTATAGGTTACAACGATATAGGTAACTTTGACCGTGTCATGGCGTTGATGCAGGTAATGATTTATCGGGAACAACTATATAATGTAGTTGTTAAAGAGAAGAAAAAAAGTAATAGAGAACGACTATTATTCGACGGTCCTCTATTTACTTATGATAATTATAGCTATGACGATAGTTATAATCAAGTCGATGAAGATGTATATACATTTAATTAACAGAATATGATAAGTAAAAATATTGGTTCATTTCCAGTATAGAAACTACCTATGTCAAAGAAGACAAAGGACTGGAAAGAAGCATGCGTAAATTACATAATCGGTAAATCTGGATTTAGTAGTGGCAGTGGTAATAATGGCCGTACTAGATATGAAGAGATGTAGACATACTATGATTTATACAATAGTATCTATAATGAAAAGGATTTACTTTATGTTACTAACCCTTTTAAACAGAAAGACGGCTTCCCAGCTACTGCACAGGATTATAATATAATTAAGCCTAAGGTTGACTTATTACTCGGAGAAGAAACTAAGAGACCCTTTAATTTTAGAGTTGTACGTACTAGTGATAATGCTACTAGTGACATACAAGAAAGAGCTAAGCAGATGCTTACTGATTATATAATGGGTATGATCATGGCTAATATGGGTCCTGAAGAGGCTATAAGATTTTAGCAAGCTATATAGTCTGGAGAAATAATGCCTCCCGAATAGATTCAAAAGTATTTGAATAAAGACTATAAAGATATTGCTGAAACTACCGCATATCATAGCCTCAACTATTTAAAGAATAAACTCAATATAACTCATGAGTTCTATAAAGGATGGAAAGATGCTTTAATTGCTGGAGAAGAGATATACTATGTAGGTATTATTAACGGCAATCCTTACTTAGAGAGAGTAAATCCTTTATACTTTAGTTATGATCAGACTGCAGATTTAGAATTTATACATGATTCAGATTGGTGCTGTCGTAAGATGATTATGTCAGCTACTGAGATATATGATAGATTCTATGACAAAATGTCTGAAAAGCAATTGAATGAGTTGCTTGAGATGATTGAAAACACTAGTAGAGGTGGTATTAATCCAGAAGTAAGAAAGACATCTTTAGACTATCCACATATTAAAACACATACTATTAATGGGTTTACTTCTAATCCATTTGAAGGTAGTGATAATATTAATGTATGGCATTGCTGTTGGAAGTCATTTAAAAAGATAGGATTCGTCACATATTAGGACCCTGAAACTGGCGAGATTGATGAATTACAAGTAGACGAATCCTATAAAGTTACAGGACTAGAAATAAATGTAGAATGGTCTTGGATTATAGAAGTGTGGGAAGGATATAGAGTGGGAGAAGATTTATATATAGGTATACAACCACTTGAATATCAACACATATCTGCAGATAACTTAAACTCTTAGAAATTACCTTATACAGGAGTAGTATATAATAATACCAATAGTTCTCCTAGATCATTAGTAAGTATGATGAAACCTTTACAATACATGTATATTGTACTCTGGTATCGTCTCGAATTGGCTATGTCTAGAGATAAAGGTAAAGTACCAGTTATTGATGTTACTTAGATACCTAAATCTATGGGTATTGATGTAAATAAGTGGATGCATTACTTAGGAGCTTTAGGTGTTGTTTTTATTAATCCATATGAAGAAGGTTGGGATATACCTGGTCGTGAAGGTGGTAAGCCTTCATAGTTCAATCAGTTCTAGGCATTAGATTTAAGTATGGCTAATACTATTGATTAGTATATTAATCTAATGAATAAGATTGAAGACATGGTATCTGAAATCTCAGGAGTAAGTAAACAACGTGAGGGTTCTATTGCGTCTAATGAATTAGTAGGTAATGTAGAACGTTCTGTGGTACAATCTGCTCATATTACTGAGCCTTGGTTCTGGGTACATAATTAGGTAAAGAAAGAAGCTCTTACTATGCTTCTAGATACATCAAAAGTAGCATGGAAAGATAATAAGCGTTGTCTTCATTATATATTAGATGATGCTACTAGAGCATTTATAACACTATCTGATGAATTCTTCTATGAAGATATGGATGTATTTGTAGATGATACAACCAAGAATCAACAACAGGTAGAGGCTCTTAAACAGCTTATGCAACCTGCTATGCAGAATGGTGCTAGCTTACTTGATATTGCTGAAATTATTACTATGGACAACGTTAGTATGATTAAGCAACGTCTTGAAGAAATTGAGCAAAAGCGTATGGAGCAACAGCAACAGATGGAACAAGCTCAAGCTGAACGCGAAATGCAAATGCAACAGATGCAGAATGAGATGGAGGAAGAGAAACTTATGATCGAGGAAGCTAAGTTAGATACTGAAAATCGTAAATTAGACCTTGAAAAATATAAGATAGATACTGACGCTAATACTAAGATTGCAGTTGCTCAAATTAATGCGTATAGAGGTTCTGAGAATATGGATCAAGACGGTAACGGAATACCTGATGTAATCGAGATAGGCAAACAAGCAATTGAACAACAGAAGGTTAATTCTGATGCAGCATCTAAACGATTTGAGTTGAATAATAAGAGACGTGAAATTGAAATGAAACGTGATGTTGAAAACAAGAAAATTCAACTTGAAAAGGATAAGATGAAGCAAGAAATGGAATTGCAGAAACAAAAAGATGCAGAAGCATATAAGAGAGAACAACTCAAAGCTAAAACAGCTTTGAAGAACAAAACTAATGCTGAGGCAGCTAGAAGTAAGAAATAATCATGAAGATAATTAAGAATAAATTTATACCATTTAAAGGATATAAATTAATGAACTTCTTTGGCATTATATTTCAGAGAAATGATGCTGTAGTTACAATGACAGAGTATAACCATGAGAAAATCCATTTGAAATAGATGCAAGAAATGTTGTGGATTGGTTTCTACTTATGGTATGCTATAGAATATCTTTGTATAATGCTGTCCTGTAAATGGAATAAACAGAGTGATAGATATCACGATGTTAGCTTCGAAGAAGAAGCGCACAATAATGATAAGAACCTAAACTATTGTAAAGAGCGTAAGCACTATGCGTGGTTTAAGTATTTAAAAATAGGTAGTTATAAAAGTAAAAAGGAGAAATAATTATGGCATGTGGTGGAAAGAAATCCGGCGGTAAAAAAGGAAAAGGCGGAAAAGGTAGTAAATGATTGAATTATGGATAAACAAGCATTTAAATAGAGAATGCAGAACCTAAAGTCTTACCGGGAGAATAATCCCGGTAAAGGCTATTGGGATTGGAAAGTACAAGCCTATCAGAATGGTGGCAGACATGCTTTAGGTGTTGGTTAGGTATTTGCCTCACTTGCTGATATGTTGTTCAATAAGGAAAGAAGAACACCAGCTATAGCAGCTGCTGCATATTATACTATACATCAAACTCAGAATGACCCAGTATTAGCTCCAGTTGAAGCGTCACTTGTAGAACCTATAGCAGATGCAATAAAGAGTGTAGACGAAACTCCATATGATCCAGGAGAAGTGTTTCTATTATCTCCTGAAAATCAAAAGAAGCAGATGACAAAGAATCCTAATTATAGAGTAGTAGATACTAACAGTGAGGAAGACCCCTATGGAATTGTAAGAAGAGCTGCTAACTATCACAAAGAAATTCATGGAGAAGTACCTGTGTATGAGTATATTGCTGATTCTGACACAACTATTAAAAGAAGTAATTTAATTCCAGTAGGAACATTACCTCTAGGTGAATATACTCCAGAATTACCTCATGCTGGTAGTTATAATTCTGTATTGTACTACAATGCTAGTAATGACAAACTCTATCAGAGAGCATACGATTTGAATGATTATGGCCCTACTGATACTAAGGATAAGGGAGCTTCTAGTATGTATATTGGACCAATAAGATGGTTGTCAAGACAGTTAGATAAGGCAGGTACTCCTTTTGTTCAAAGAACTGGCTTTGTACCTCTTGATGAAGGAAAATATTATAACTAGTTACCTGAATCTGCTAAAAAGAAAGTAAGAGAACGCCGTAGACTTAGAAACTCCTATGAATATGGTGGAGAGGTGAATGAGTTTCAGCGTAAGACTAGAAGAGATATAATGCAAGAGTCTTTAGTAGATGGAAGACCTGATTACAACAAGATGTTCTAGAATCAGAATGAATATCAAAAAGACTTTGCAAACTATTGGTATACTGAGAGAGCTAAGAATCCAAAATATTCAGATTAGATAGGAGGAGATAAATTAGGCAGTGTATTATCTAATATAGATAAAGCTACATGGAAAACCCCTACTGAAGCTATGAGAGATAATATGGTAGGATAGGGTTATAATCCTACGGATGCTCAGATTAATCAATAGCTTAATATACTTAAGGAAAAAGGTACTAAGGGTTTTGCTAATCCAAAAGCTCACAGTTATACTTCACTAAGACCTGCTAATACTTGGCATGAAGGTGTTGGTCATATGGTAGGAGACAATACTCCAGCTATACTTAATGCCTCTCCTAATGTACGCATTAGTAATCCTGATAGTTCGTATGAAGATTATGTCAATTAGGCTAATGAGAAACACGCATAGACTTGGGACTTTAGAGGTAATAATTCAAATCTGAAAGATGATTAGGGTAATTACTATATAGATCCTAATAGACAACTTACTCCTGAAGATATAAGTAATATGCGTAGTAAAGGAGCTAAGATACCAGAACAATGGGAGTCATTAGAAGATGCAGATATATCAGAACTTACTAATACATTTGCATATAATATGTATTAGGATCCAGTATAGTATATGGCTAATGGCGGTGAAGTAGGCGATCCAGATAATGAATTTATTCAAGCAGTTAATACTAAATTAGGTAGAACTCCAGATGGTAGGCCTAAAGAACAAGGACTTAAACCTGTAATAGATTTAGAAGATGCCGTTAATGTGACTCCTATAGGAGATGTATTATCTGCTAAAGATGCATATAATGCAGCAAGGAGTAATGATTGGTTAGGAGTTGGTTTGGCTACTGCAACTATGATTCCTTTTGTACCTAGAGCAATTAGTACTGTAAGGAGGAGTACTCCTACTGTAAAGAATTACCGTAGTAGTTTATCAAATGCTTTGGATAAAGCTGTTAAATTAGGAGAGAAAGAACGTAGAATGTCAGCTAGGTTGAATAATGAAACTTATGAAACCGTTTAGAGATTGATGGACGATCCTAGTTATATGCGTAGAGCTTAGTAGGTAAAAGAAAAATACGGTGATGACTATACTTAGATATATGCAGATTTAATAGATGCTTATAATAATAGTCCAGAGTTACTACCTAAAGCTAAAAGAACTGCATTTGAGGATAATGCCAGAGCTAGAATGGCTACTACTACTGAGTCAACTAAAAGGCATATGGATGGAGGTGAATTTCCTAAAATGGGAGAATACGAATATCAGTATGACATTATAGGAGCAAATAAATATTTTACAAGCAATGAAAACAGAGACTGATCGTAAGTTATATACTTATGTGACAGGGGTTAATACTTTAGATAAATACAAAGAGGAGCATTCATATCATTACTTACCAGATGTTATAATGCCTCCGTCACAGGATTCTTATAACATAGAGGACATCTTATCAGAAGATTAGATAAATGCAATCAAGCTATTTGAAGATAAAAAATATTTTACATAGGAAGAAGCTCACGAAGTAATAGAATTCTTAATAAGAAGATGCTATGAATTAGGAGCTACTAAGAATTATTAATATGTTACAATATCCACAGTATCCAATACCTAGCTATAAGTATGGAGGGATACATATAAAGAAAAAGAATAGAGGTAAATTTACAAAGTCTGCCAAAGCCGCAGGTCAAAGTGTACAAGAACATGCACACAGTGTAATGAATAATCCAAAAGCCTCTACTCTATAGAGACGCAGAGCTAATTTTGCTATTCAGGCTAAGAAGTGGGCTAAAAAGAGAAAAAAGAAATAAATCTAATTATTAAATAATTATGGAAAATAAGAACACATTAAACGGTTTTGAGGCTATTCTTGAAAGCCTTAATCCTAATGTAGGTGCTAATAAAACTAAAGAGATTGATAATATTGATAATGAATTTTATGCAGTTGAAGAGCTGACAGATGAGGAGTTGGAAGCACTACGAGGTAAAACAAGTAAGAAATCTACAAATAACAAAGAAGATGAAGAAGAGGAAGAAGATGATGTAGATGGCAAAGGTGAAGAAGACGACGACATTGAAACTAATGAGCCTTCAAAAACTAAGAAGTCTAGTAAGAAGACAACTAAGACTGACAAGGATAATGACACTGTGGATGAAAAAGGAGAGGAGGATGATATAGATTCCGATGATGGAACTACTTCCGAAGAACTAATCGTTAACTTCTTTGATTCATTGTCTGAACAGTTAGGTTGGTCTGATGTAGAAGATGAAGATAAGCCTAAGACTGCAGAAGACCTTATTGAATATTTTAAAGATGTAATTGAAGAAAACTCTGTACCTCAGTATGCTAGTGAGGAAGTAGAGAAACTTGATGAATTTGTACGTAATGGAGGTAACCTTAAAGATTATTTTAGTATTGACGCTGATATTGATCTTGACAATATCGAGGTGGAGGATAACGAAATAAATCAGAAATTAGTTGTAAAGGAGTTTTTGAAAGAGAAAGGCTTCTCTGCTAAACAGATTGATAAGAAGATTACTAAGTATGAAGATGCTGGTATTCTTGAAGATGAAGCTGTGGATGCATTAGAGGCTCTTAAAGACATCAAAGCTGAAAGGAAGGAAAAGCTATTAGAGGAGCAACAAAAGTCTGCTAGAGAGGCTTAGAAGCAGCAACAGACATTCTTTAATAACGTTGTCTCTGAAATAAAAGGCATGGATAGCATTTATGGTATTGAAATTCCAGAAAAAGACAAACGAGCTTTGTTGGAATATATATTTAAACCTGATGCAGAAGGTGTTACCAAGTATCAGAAAGATTATGCTAAAAGCCTTAAGAATTTGATTACTTCCGCTTACTTTACTATGAAGGGTGATAGTTTGATTACTATTGCAAAGCAGAAAGGTAAGAAAGACGCTCTAGATAATTTCAAAAATAGTTTGAGAGGAAGTGGAGTTACTAAGAAGTCTAGGAAGCAAGTTATAAACAATGACAGTACCTCAACTATTTGGGATACTTTTGCACGACAACTACGTGTCGCATAATAAAATTAAAACAAATAAATTAAATTACTAGTATTTTTATGGATAACAGTATTCTTAACAATCTGCAACTATACAAAGGTAAGTGGTTTTCTGACCTGATTGATACTGCGAAGATTTCTGTAGCTTCTCAGTAGAATCCGTATCAGGTTTCTACCATTCTGTCTTATGTATTCGGTACTAAAGATAGTGGCTATAGCACTTCTTTGGATATGTTGACAGGTGGTCTTGGCAACGTTATGACTATCGATCAGCCTTCATTTGAATGGTCTGTAATGATCGATGCTGACCGTGCCGTAACAATTAGAGACGCTAAATGGAATGGCGCAGCTATTACTTCTACTTCTACTGCAGGTTTGGGTAACACACCTATTATGTTGTGGTTGGAAGATAACTGGTTTGGTCCTGGTGCTATTCTTGAGTTTGATAACAAGGAATTCCAAGTACGTGTATCTGGCGCACCTTATCAAGATGGAAATCTGTGGGTATATACTTGTTTTGTAGCCGATGGTCAACCTTCATCTTATATTCCTGCTGAATATCTTGAAGCTGGAAAGCAGGTTTCTCGTCTTGCTTCTGCATATGAGGAATACAGTGAAGAGGGTGATATCTTGAACTATAACACTCACTTCAAGATGCGTAACTACCTTACTACGATTCGTATTAACTACGATATCACTGGTTCTGCCTATTCTACTGTAATGGCTATTGCTCTGAAAGATCCTGCAACTGGTAAGACTTCTTACTTGTGGGCTGATTATCAGGAATGGAAAGCTTTGCGTGAATGGTATAAGAGATGTGAACGTATGTTGGTTTACATGAAGACTAATGTAAACAAAGACGGTTCTTGTAATTTGAAGGGTACTAACGGCCGTCCGGTATTTATCGGTGCTGGTTTGTTGGAACAGATTGCTCCGTCTAACAGACGTTATTACACTCGTTTAACTGGTGAAATGTTGGAAGACTTCTTGTTCGATCTGTCTTACAACTGTCTTGGTACTAACGAACGTAAGTTTGTTGCCTTGACTGGTGAAATGGGTATGCGTGAGTTTGACCGTATCTTGAAAGAGAAGGTAGCTACTATGAATCTGATGGATACAGTATTTGTAACTGGTTCTGGTGATAACCTTACTTTTGGTGGTCAGTTCAAGACTTACAAAATGACCAACGGTATCGAGTTGACTCTGAAGTACTTCCCGCTGTATGACGATACTACTTATAACCGTGAATTGCATCCGGTAACCTTGAAACCGAAGGAATCATATCGTATGACTTTCTTGGATCTTGGTCGTCGTGATGGTGAAGCTAACATCGTTAAAGTAGTACGTAAAGATCGTGAATTCGTAACTTGGTATACTGGTGGTGCTGTAGCTCCGAATGGTTATGCTAAGTCTAAAGATACTCTGAGATCTAACGGTAAAGACGGTTATACCGTATTCTTCCTTGGTGAAATGGGTATCATGTTGCGTGATCCTCGTGCTTGCGGAGAGCTCATTTTGGAGTAAGTCGAACATTAATTTAAGTTAAATTAACCTATTCTCGAGTAACTTTTTTATATAAAGTTACAGGAAAAGTTTATATAGGAATAACAAATCAGGGCGCCGGTGCAAGATATCGCCATCATTGGTATGAAGCTCGTACCGGCGAACCTGCTCCTATCCATCGCTCAATGGCTAAATACGGAGAGGAAAACTTCACATTAGAAATAATTGATTTTGCCGAAACGTATGAGGAGTTGAAAGAGAAAGAAAAGTACTGGATTAAACAGTATGATTCTATGAATAGAGAGAAGGGTTATAACTTAACGGAAGGCGGAGACGGCACATTTGGTAGACTGCATTCTGAAGAAACTAAAGAAAAAATGCGTCAAAAAGCTATTGGCAGAAAAGCATCTGAAGAGACTAAGAAGAAAATGTCTGAGATGCGAAAAGGTAAAACTACGGAAAAGTTACACAACCATATAATGAATTTAGTTGAGAAGTGTCAACAACCTGTAGCTGTACTTGACGCAAATAATAATATTATTAATGTATTTAGATCTAAAGCAGATTGTGCTAGATTTTATAATACTACAATAACTTTAGTTAGAACTTACAGCGAACCAGAGATTCCGAAACTTTGGAAAAAACAAAATGTTTACATTAGAAAGATAACGTTAGAAGAATATAACAACCATTCTCTAGACGTTGCCGCTTAATAACAGGATAAATCTAATACATTGTATTATGGAAGTAATCGTTAGAATAGTTAAAGTAAATCCTTGGACCGGACTTACAAAATGGCCTACAACATTTGATTATGTAGGACCTTACTGGACTAGATCTGGTAATATCTACACTGGCTTGAGTACAGAAGATGCTCGTAGATTAGAGAAAGCCTTAAATAAAGAAGAAGGTGAGTTGTCCCCTAATAGCGATTTTTGGACTACCTTCGCAGTCAAACTTGGTAAAAGAGACTTAATACTGGATACAGATAAGCCATTGGATGAACTGCAATATTTGTTCCTTAAAGGTCACAAACGAGTAGCAGACGGATTAGCCAATATGAATCCTTCTAAAGACTATGTACTGATTAATAAAGACTCTGAAGCAGAACAAGCTAATCGTATCAATAAGATTAAGCGTGAAGCATATAGAGAATTAGATAAAATGTCTATTGAAGATATGCGTAAGTGCTTGCGTTTATATGGTATGAAATCAGATACTATGTCAAATGAACTCGTTGAAGCTAAGCTTACTGAACAAGTTGAAACAGCACCTGATAAGTTTATGTTGAAATGGGTAAATAACCCAAATAAAGAAATTAACTTTGTCATTGAAGAAGCTATTGCTAAAAATATTATTCGTAAGAATAGAACTCAATACTTCTTTGGTACAGATCTGATTGGTAATGGTATTGATGATGTTATTGTTTACTTACAAGATAAGAAAAATCAAGACATTAAGTTAGCCATTATGAATGAAATTAAATCCAAATAATGAAGATATCTGATTTACATAAGGCATTTAAAGTTCTCATGGATAAGAATTCAGAGGCAGTCGCTTTCGGTGGCTGCCCTGCATTCCTTCCTGAAGAAATAGATTTGTTTCTTAATTAGGCTTATATAGAAGTAATATGTAATAAGTACACCGGTAACAATACTATGAAAGTAGGATTCGAAGGTGCCGTTAAGCGTATTGCTGATTTATAGAAGTTAATTAAGACAGATACTGCACAACCTTTAGTATATCCATACTCTAGCTCTAATGTTCTTACTCTATCTAATTTCTTTAAAGACAATCAAGAACTTAAGAGAATGTTCTATGTAGATTGTGTATTACACTTCAATGATGAAGTTGCTATATGTACACTTATAGATCATGAAAAGGCTAAAGGATTCTTACAGACATATAACAATATGCCTTGGATAGAAACCCCTGTAGCAGTATTAGAAGATAATACACTGAAGATATATATAGATCCTATACGTATGTCTGCCGATACTTATACTGCTGATATTACTTATATTAAGTATCCTCAGAACATAAGCTATACAGACTACAATAAAGATATCACTGAGGTTCCTGATTACATATTAAATGAAGTAATTGATAGAGCTGTAGAAATAGCACTAGAGACTATAGAATCTCAGAGAACGCAGACTAAAGTACAACTTGATAGCTTGAATGAATAATGAGTCCACGTGAAATGCAAATAGAGGTAGAAAGAAGACTATAGCTGATTAGTCCTACATTAGCTATTGATAATAAACTACCATCTGATACTATATTATCATTTATTAATGAAGCTGTCGATAAGTTCTGGAAGACTAGATATTCAGGTATCAATTTCAAACAAAGAGGCTTCGAGTAGGACTAGAAACGTACTGATGATTTACGTACTTTGGTTACAAAGTACACTTATAAAGATAATGGCATTACTAAGGTTAATCAAGAAACCTATACAGTTACCTTACCTGACGATTATGTAATACTATTAGGTGATACAGCAGGTATAGCTCCTGCAGATGGAGTAATAAATAATTGCTGGGAGAAGGATGCCTTAGGTAACTACAAAATAAAGTATAGTGATACCATAGAAGGTACTATTGAAACAGTAGATAGAATTAAAGAAAATTCATTATCAGAGTATCATCTAAAGTATACTAAAGCTAAACCTATCAAACTCATGTAGGATAATACTATTACTTTATATACTGATGGTAATTATAAGGTAGCTGAATATACTATTGAGTATTTAAAGAAACCAAGTAAGGTAGACCTTAAAACTAATCCTACTGATGAGTATACAGACTTACCTAGTCATACTCATATGGAAGTAGTTAAATTGGCAGTTTAGTTAATACTGGCTACTTTACCAAATTATAATGTATATTCTAATGAAGTAAATTCAATGGAATAACATTAACAGAAAGCGCTTATTGACGTGGAAATCTGAAATAAGGAAAGTAGAAAGTAAGCGAAAATAGACAGAAGCGCTTAATATGTCTAATTTAAAATAAATAATTTATATGATAACTTCAGTTCATACCGTACTTATCGGTACTAAATGCCCTGCTAGCTATACTACTGCTGATGCTTTGAATGCTGGTGAAGTAGCTTTGTTTGATCAGAATAAAGCTATCCTTAAAACAGCAGCAGAAGCCGCTAAGGCTAGCTCACTCTATGTAGGTGTTGCAGGTGAAAAGATCAATGTTACTATGCCTGATGGTAATGTTGCTTAGAAAGCTAATATTGAATTCTCTAATGAGATTCAGAAGAGTTCTAAACCATCTGCCGTAATCGGTCAGCATGTAGAACCTACTCAAGATAAAGTAGTTATTACTTTGACTAATGCTACTATTGTAGCTGGTCACAGATATGTACTTCGTGTATTGTATAAAGATATTGAAGCTAATAACTTCCAATTTACTCATACTTATGAAGTATATGCTGAATCAAATGAAGCACAGAAATTAGCGGAAGCTTTTGTAAAGAAAATTAATGCTCACAAGAATCGTCGTATTCAGGCTAAGAATGCTGCTGCTGTTCTCACTTTGACTGCTATGGTTAAAGATGATAATGAAGGTGTTTATTCTCTGAATGAATACTCTGTAGTAGATATGGAAGTATCTCTGTATCATACTGTTCCTGGTGCATTGCTTGCTAATCAGCCGGAAGCAGTATCTGGTGCTACTATTGCTAAGACTCCAGGTAATCCTGGTAAAGGTTTCTGGAAGCAAGTTCGTGATGCAGAAGTACGCTACATGGGCTATAAAGGTCATGTGTTTACTGGTGCATATCCTGAAGTAGAACAGGCTCGCAAAGTAGTAGAAGGTGCTTCTTATGACTATGCAGTAATTGAAAATGATAACCTGTATCTGAGTAATGACAACCAATATATTAAGACTACTCCGTTGACTACGGAAGTATACTGTCCTAGTATGGTTAATTCTATCGTTGATAAAGGTATTCAGTCATTTATCAAAGGTGAAACTGTAGCATAATAAAAACAGTGTTTCAGTGTGCTGACAAGGGCTATGGGGCTAAATAGCCCTGTAGCCTTTTTTTATTTAAAAGTATTAATATGAAGATAACTGGTATAACAATAGTAAAACACAACATAGTAGTAGAATTAGATACAAAGATACCTGATTCAGTAGATTCAAATTTGTATTTATATATAGACACACTGAATAACTATTCTAACAGGAGTTCAGTAAATCCTGATAAGCATTCATATAAATTATTAGTATTAGGTACAGACTATAGCTCTGATGTAAAGATTGACGAATAGAGATTATCTATAGTAATAGATTCTAATAAATTAGAAAATATGTGTATGAGTGCGTTTATTGCTACTATAGATAATTCAAGTCAATTCTTTTTCAATCAAGCTGATATATATTATCTGTCTCTTATACACATCTGACGCTGCCGACGATCGCATAAGTGTA
>ERZ1026931.365-NODE-365-length-20577-cov-10.418868_pt1 | contig 20577 bp, 19 predicted proteins | sample MGYA00519253_ERZ1026931 | MGnify/ENA primary metagenome ERZ1026931 (study PRJEB26926, sample SAMN06164831) | human gut metagenome | biome: ENVO:00009003; feature: ENVO:2100002; material: ENVO:00002003 | host: Homo sapiens | place: USA | collected 2012 ... | reverse complement strand
ACGCGGTGCTGGTCGAAAGCGTTCAGGGGCTGGAAGACATCAAGCTGATGCAGGCTGAAAACCGCTTTTTACAGCAGTGGAACAGCTACATCCGTATTACCGGAGAGTCCGGGCTGCGCACGCGCAGACTGACTCAGGGGCTGATTGGCTGGGGCATGTCGGTACAAAGTCTGGTCTACGCCGCCATCATTATGTTTGGCGCGCCGATGGTCATTGAAGGCACGATGACCACCGGGGCCGTGGTGGCCGCTTCGATGCTCGGTTCCAGAATGATTGCCCCAATGGCTAACCTGTGCGGCGTGCTGGCCCGCTGGCAACAGGTCAAGGCGGCGAAGATGGGATTAGACAGCATCATGCAACTTCCCACCGAAACGCAGTACGACGAAGACCGGGTGCATCAGGAGATTTTTCACGGCCATTATCTGTTTGAAAACGCACACTTTCGCTACCACAGCGACGATCAGCGCGTTCCGCTGCGCATCTCGCGCCTGGAGGTTATGCCCGGCGAACGGGTGGCGATCCTCGGGCGTAACGGTGCCGGGAAATCAACCCTGCTGCAGGCCATGGCGGGCGGTGTGGAGATTATCCAGGGCGATGTCCGGCTCGACAACCTGAGCCTGGCGCAGATCGATATGGCCGATTTACGCCGCAACATCGGTTTTCTTAGCCAGAACGCGCGGCTGTTTTTCGGCACCCTGCGCGAGAACCTGACCCTCGGCGCACCGCACGCCAGCGATGCGCAGATCTTCGAGGCGCTGGAGGTCAGCGGCGCGGCAGCCTTCGTTAAACAGCTCGCCAAAGGACTGGCGCATCCCATTATGGAGGGCGGCAACGGTTTGTCCGGTGGGCAACGGCAGTCAATCCTGCTGGCAAGAATGCTGCTGCGCTCGCCCAATATCGTGCTTCTCGATGAACCCAGCGCCTCGCTGGATGAGCATACCGAGCGGGAGTTTATTCAGCGCCTCAACCAGTGGTTGGGTAACCGCACATTGATTGTCGCCACCCACCGCGTACCGGTTCTGGAACTTGTCGAGCGCGTGGTGGTGTTGAAAGAAGGTCAACTGGTCATGGATGCCCCGAAAGCGCAAGCGTTGAATGCGAGCCGGGCACCTGCCCCAACTCACGGTCGGGAGTGGAAAAATGAAAACCAATCCGCATGATGCCGCCATGGACGACCTCGATATCCGCCGCGAGCACCGTTTTTCCGGGGCCAGCCGCATTATTCTGCTCAGCACGCTGCTGTTTGCCGTCCTGGGCACCTGGGCATATTTCGGCAAGCTGGATGAAGTCTCAACCGGCAGCGGGAAAGTGATCCCCAGCGCGCGAGAACAAGTCTTGCAGTCACTGGATGGCGGCATTCTCGCTGAGCTTACGGTACGCGAGGGAGATAAAGTGCAGGCCAGTCAAATAGTCGCCCGCCTCGACCCCACCCGTTCTGAGTCCAACGTTGGGGAGAGCGCCGCCCGTTATCGCGCCTCACTGGCTTCCAGCGCAAGGCTCAATGCCGAAGTTAACGATCTGCAACTGGTCTTTCCCGATTCACTGCGTGCCTGGCCGGATCTCATCGCCTCCGAAACTCGCCTGTATAAAAGCCGCCGCGCGCAGCTTGCGGATTCAATGGCAGAACTGCAGGATGCGCTGGTCTCAGTAAATAAAGAGCTGGCTATCACCCAACGGCTGGAGAAAAGTGGTGCCGCCAGCCACGTAGAAGTGCTGCGCCTGCAACGACAAAAAAGCGATCTGGGATTAAAAATTACCGACCTGCGCTCACAATATTTCGTGCAGGCGCGGGAAGCGCTGTCAAAAGCTAACGCCGAAGTGGATATGCTGGCGGCTATTTTAAAAGGACGTGAGGATTCCGTCACCCGCCTGACCGTACGCGCGCCGATGCGCGGTATTGTGAAAAACATCCAGGTCACCACCATCGGCGGCGTTATCCCGCCCAACGGCGAGATGATGGAGATTGTGCCGCTGGACGATCATCTGCTGATAGAAACCCGCCTGTCGCCGCGTGATATCGCGTTCATCCATCCCGGCCAGCGGGCGCTGGTGAAGATAACCGCCTATGACTACGCTATTTACGGTGGCCTGGAAGGCGTAGTCGAAACCATCTCCCCGGACACCATTCAGGACAAAGTGAAACCGGAAATCTTCTATTACCGCGTGTTTATCCGCACCCATCAGGACTTCTTACAGAACAAACTGGGACGCCATTTCTCCATCGTACCGGGCATGATTGCCACAGTGGATATAAAAACAGGTGAAAAAACCATCGTCGACTATTTAATCAAACCGTTTAATCGCGCAAAAGAAGCGCTGCGTGAGCGATAAATCCTTGAGGATTAGGGGTTGCGGGGGCTGGTCACGCGTGTCACAAGTCTGTTATACTTGCTCTAACACATTGGGGCTGATTCTGGATTCGACGGGATTCGCGAAACCCAAGGTGCATGCCGAGGGGCGGTTGGCCTCGTAAAAAGCCGCAAAAAAATAGTCGCAAACGACGAAAACTACGCTTTAGCAGCTTAATAACCTGCTCTGAGCCCTCTCTCCCTAGCTTCCGCTCTTAAGACGGGGATCAAAGAGAGGTCAAACCCAAAAGAGATCGCGTGGAGGCCCTGCCTGGGGTTGAAGCGTTAAATCTAATCAGGCTAGTCTGGTAGTGGCGTGTCTGTCCGCAGGTGCCAGGCGAATGTAAAGACTGACTAAGCATGTAGTACCGAGGATGTAGGAATTTCGGACGCGGGTTCAACTCCCGCCAGCTCCACCAAAATTCTCCATCGGTGATTACCAGAGTCATCCGATGAAGTCCTAAGAGCCCGCACGGCGCAAGCCCTGCGGGCTTTTTTGTGCCTTGAATTTGTCCCGCGAAGTCTGATGCCAACTAATTAAATCCGAACCTTTTAGGCACCTTGTTAGGCACCTCATAAAGCTATATTGTTTTTGAGGTGCCTAAAACTATGGAAACCCGGCAATGGCAAGACAAACCAAACCTCTATCCGTTAAGGAAATCGAATCTGCTAAACCCAAAGAAGCGGACTACGTTCTCTATGATGGCGATGGCCTTGAGCTACTCATCAAATCCAGCGGAAGTAAAATCTGGCAGTTTCGCTACATTCGCCCTGTCACTAAGAAACGAGCGAAGAAGAGCATTGGTCCCTACCCGTCAGTTACCCTTGCCGATGCCAGAAACTACAGAGCAGAGTCTCGCTCTCTCCTGGCGAAACAAATCGATCCACAGGAACATCAGCAAGAACAACTTCGCAGTTCGCTGGAAGCCAAAACCAATACTTTCCAGCTCGTAGCTGAACGTTGGTGGAATGTGAAGAAAGCTAGTGTGACAGAGGACTATGCGGAAGATATCTGGCGCTCTCTTGAAAGAGATGTCTTTCCTGCGATTGGCGACGTTAGCGTTACAGATATTAAAGCTCACACACTGGTTCAGTCCGTCCAACCGGTTCAGGCCAGAGGTGCACTGGAAACCGTTCGTCGCCTGTGCCAGCGCATTAATGAGGTCATGATCTATGCCCAAAACACAGGGCTGATTGATGCTGTTCCCAGCGTTAATATTGGTAAAGCCTTCGAGAAGCCTCAGAAAAAGAACATGCCCAGCATTCGACCGGATCAGCTACCTCAACTGATGCAGACAATGCGAACAGCCAGCATTAGCCTTTCCACACGCTGCCTGTTCATGTGGCAACTTCTTACTATTACCCGCCCTGCCGAAGCGGCTGAAGCTCGCTGGGAAGAGATAGACATAGAAGCACAAGAGTGGAAGATTCCTGCAGCACGCATGAAAATGAACCGCGACCATACTGTTCCATTGTCAGATGAAGCAATTGCGATACTAGAGATGATGAAGCCGTTAAGTGGAAATCGAGAATTTATCTTTCCCAGCCGCATCAAGCCAAACCAACCTATGAACAGTCAGACCGTAAACGCATCGCTAAAACGCGCAGGTTTTGGTGGAGTGCTCGTTTCACACGGTCTGCGATCTATCGCTAGTACTGCCCTTAATGAGCAGGGTTTTCCGCCCGATGTTATTGAAGCGGCTCTTGCTCATGTGGATAAGAACGAGGTTCGGCGTGCCTATAACCGCAGCGATTATCTTGAGCAGCGGCGGCCAATGATGCAATGGTGGGCTGATTTCGTGATGGCAGCTGACCGTGGAAGCGTGATTGGCGATGGTATTAGAGGTATAAGGCTTGTCGGCTAAAACACGAATAAGCGCTTAAAAGGGAGCGCTTATTCTTATTATCCAAATTCACATAAAAGATTACTACAACTGACCAGTTCTTTTTTTTCTACTTACAGTGTTCTCGAAAGCCTGTTTCACAATATCAACATTTGTAGACCACGATTTTAAAATAGTATCGGCTAAGGCTTCCTGACTGGTAGTTGGCATTCGATATTTTTTATCGTGCTTATTAACATTCAATTTTGACTCTTCTATAAATAGCCACAAAGGTTCAATGAGAACATTCACCGCTGCGGCTTTACTTCTCCATCCTTCTTCAGGAGCCAAATCATTTATAAGTTCCACCAGTTTTTCCTGAATAGGTCGATACATTTCAGATTTTTTTATCCCACCTTTTCTTCCTGACCTATTCCTGGTAGATAAAAGTTTAGTTTGTTTATCTACAGAGATCTTATACCAAACCATCCCCATGCTTTTATCAAATAACTCAGATGCTTTTTTGAATGCTTCAAATGCAACATCCTCATTGTCTGATATTACTAATTCACCCCATTTATAGCACTTCTGTGCATACCTAAGGTGAAATTTAAAAAGCTTATCCATAGAGATATATTCATGGATAATGACAGCAACATTATCTCTCAGAAGTTCAGCCTCCAATGTACTCCAATAACGTTCAATAAGTTTAGCTAACTCGATGCTTTTCTCATTTGATGGAAAGTCCTTATGGGAGTCGGTGTACCTATGCTCCTTCAAATAAGAAGACGAATACAACAATATTCCGGGACCATGCTTCTTAGAGTTCCAGACGCGCTCTTTCATCATAGTCAGTTCAGCTTGCATATCTGTATGCTTTTCATCCAGAAATTGTGCATGCACGCTCCATTCACAGTCTTTCATCGCACTGTACAGAGCACTGCGTTTTCGACTAATTTCTTCACTAAAATCTTTAATAGAAAACATTTACCCTCACAATATCAACAAGTTAAACCTGTTAAAAATAAACCTTTGCTATCCGTATTTTTTCGAAGAGTTCTTGCAGCTAATCTTTGCTGGAACCAAACTGAACTAACAAGAGGCAAACCAGTATGAACACTTCATCAGCAGTCAGGATACTCCGCTTACCAGCTGTTATCCATAAAACAGGTATCTCGCGAGCCACAATTTATGACTGGTTGAACCCGAGGTCGCCACGATATGATCCAACTTTTCCGAAGAAAAGAAAGCTTGGAACACAATCAGTTGGATGGCTTGAATCAGAAATTGATGAATGGTTGTTGCATCGTAGTCTTATTAATTAATTCTAAAGAGGAGTTAGATAGATGTATGTCTAAAAAAAACAGTTCAACGCAAAATAAAGAACTCGTACTCAAATTTCAGACACTGCCCACTTTTGCACAACGGTTAATCAGCTACATACATTATAAAACAGGAGCCGCCGCCGAACTTATTTTAATAGTGTTACTTGGGGTAATGGCACTTGCCTGCCAGGACAAATTTGATGTTCAGCTTAAAAATGGGAGAACCTTTACATCACTTTATCTCATGCTATTGGCACGCTCAGGCAGCAGGAAATCAACGGTATTCAGGCTGTTGATGGAAGAAATTTATCAACTGGAAAAAGAGCTGCGAAATGATTTTCTGTTAAAAGAGAAAAATTATAAGCTTAAACTAGTATCATGGGAAACCGAGCTAAAAGAGCTTAAAAAACAATTTGGCAAAGCTGTTCGTCAGATGGCTGATGTAAATGAAGCACTTGAGGCGTTGGAGGAATGCCAAAGAAGAACACCATCAGTCCCAGAAAGAAAGTACCTTACTAAAAACGATTCCACAAGTGAGGGACTTAGAAAGGTATTAGCGCTGGGGTCTCCATCATTGATGCTCGGTTCTGATGAAGCTGGAGGGGTGTTTGACAGCAATCTTTTTCGCAATATATCAGTTCTCAACTCTCTTTGGGGAGAAGGGAGAGTCTCTGACAGCAGAGCATCTCGTGACAGCTACGATGTTGATGATGTCCGGCTGACCGTATTGCTGTTGTTACAGCCTGAATTATTTAACGACGTTATAAGTAAGCAGGGGAAAAAATTAAGAAAATCAGGATTCTTAGCACGTTTATTATTGATTGATCTGGAGCAACTTCCTGAACTATGCGACATCCCTGATGCGTGTTCATGGTCTGATGAACTAGGACTTGATGGTTTTTTCTCTATTCTCGTTAAGCATTTGCAAGACGGGATAGAGCGTAGAGAAAAAAATGAAGAACGTATCTTTATCACTTTATCTGAAGAGGCGAAAGCGTTATGGGATACACAAAGTAAACGAATCAGGGAGCTCATGCAAAAAGGAGAGGAGTTGCATCACTATGATGATTTTGGTTCCAGAATTATGGAGCAAGCTACGAGAATCGCATCAGTAATGCAAATGTTTATTACACCCGACTCACCAATAATTACCAAGGATACTTTGATGTCAGCTACGAAAATAACACAATGGATTATTAATCATCTTATCACTAAGGTCGATACTACTCGAGAACCTACAACTGCAGAAAAATTAGTATGGTTTATGGAGGATCATCTTGTTAGTAATGGTTCTTACGATTTCAAGAGGAATGATATCATTAAAAAAGGCCCATATTCAGTCAGGCGTTCAGAAAGTCTGAAGCCTGCTTTAGAAAAACTTGAATCTGAAGGAATAGTACAATTATTTGAACGAGGTGGGGTTAATTATGTCAAATTTATTGGTTCCAAAATGGAGCCTAGCGAACTAGCTGAAAAAACCAATATCCCGTTGTTACACTCAGGAACAGTTGCGATGAGTAAACTACGTTTACCTGAATAACTTCAGAGTAAGCAGGCTCTTTCTGATTAATATTTTTTGTTCTTAAGACAAGTAACACTAAGGATTCAGCTTAAATTATTAAGGAGGATAGCTCATGAGTTTTAGTCGGTATATGTAATATACCTTTATCAATATTCTACTCCTGTACAAGTAATTATCAAGAGTCCCCCCCTACAGAAGTTATATCCAACATCACATGGGTAGCCCTCGCGCTACCCATGATCCAATGATTAATATTTACAGAATGAAGGATTATTATGGAATCACAATATTCACTTACCAACGAAGAAATCGATGACTTGGTAGAAATAGCCTCCAGAAAGTATAGATCACCCATTGACCTCAATATTCTCAATTCACTGCTTGAAATGGTCTACGACACGCTGGAGCAGTATAACCGGATACTGGCTATTCGTACTGACACTAGGTTCGCTCTGTCTCATGTTCCGGGAGAGCCTGATCTACCAATATGCTTCCAGCGCGAAGATGCGCAGGCAATCACTCGCTTCTTCGAGTCACTGAAAAGCCAGCTACGGGCAGATCATAACCGGTCCAAGAGACCAGGTAACCCGACATTTCCATCTTATGGGTGGTGTAGAGAACGTGACACTAGTGAGCATCCCCATTACCACCTGATGCTGTTGTTTAATGCAGATGTGTATGGGTACCTAGGCAATTACCAAGAACTCAATGCTAAAAATATGGCAACCCGAATACAGAAAGCCTGGTGTAGTGCTATAGGGCTTGCTCACGAAGATTACTCAACATTAGCTGAATTTCCACCAAATGCTGTTTACAGGTTTAGCAGGATTGATGCACTGGATCGTAACTCAGTCTATTGGCGTTTCCTGATTCGACTGGCGTATCTGGCGAAAACCAAGACTAAGGATGTCTACAACGGTTACCGCAACTTTGGCACAAGCCAGTATATACGCTTGGGGTAATTAGGTCTCTAATAGCTTTTTTGGGTAGGAGCCCTACCGATTCATTAATACGTTAGATTAATTTGCAATAAAAATCACTATTGTGCCTCAGAACCCAGCTACAACCTGCTACACGTAGCAGGTTGTAGCTGGGTTCTAAAAAATACGCCCATATTTATCCTATTAAACTAACATTTCTGTGTGTGCCCTATATCCCCCTGTTGGGTATATCAATAGGATAAGGTTCTGAACCAACAACTTACAATGCTGTGTAATTGTAAAATAACATAAACGGACGTAGTTATTCAGGTTTAAATGCGAAGATATATTAAGTAGAGTAGCACTAGGAACGGAGGAAAAAGAAGAGATAAAATAAACACCAAGTTAAATATAACGCCTCACGCTATCAATAATAGCGATATTGGCGTAGTTTTATTTCCAGTTATCGAAACGAGTAGACAATGGGTTATATTCTTCAATTACAATAGAATCTAATAACTTCTCTAAAGTACGGATTTTTTGGTTCAAAATCATACATTCCCTATCATCTTCACAAAAACTACGAATACCTCGTAATGAGCATAGTTCATTTAGAATAAATTTTTTGGTATAATGTGCCATATAAACATCCTTGTTTAGGCTCTTAGGGTAGCGTGCAATTATAGATTGCAGTCCCTAGTCAACACTATACCGATTAAATGATTGAAGTTCAATAGATATTTTTATTTACATAATTTGAGTGACCTTAACTCAAATTATGTATGGCATTGAATTATCCATACCAAGTATTGTTATTAAGGTATTTAGATAGAATATCTGTAACGACCATTACATTAGGAATGTTACTCATATCTTCATGATATGCAATCTCATTGGAGCATACATAATGCTGAATTTTTAACTTAAGATGCTCAACGTCAACCCAGAATATTTTTCCCACAGGCACTACAACCTCAATAAAGACACAGACTAACCACCCATATAATAAATATAATTTTCTTAACCTAATATTTTTAAACGTTCTTATACTTTTAAGAATGAGCAACAGAAAAAAATAAAAAAGCAAATATTAATGCAATGCCGCCATGCAACATTAATTTTGACCTACTTTCGTTGTGTGGTGTTAGTAACGAGTCTTCAGACAAACTATTCCATTCCTCAATGATTTCACTGGATTGAATTTCAATATTGCCATCTTCGATAAGACCAGCATTAATTTTTAACTGAAGTACCTCAATCTTTCTTGCTAAATTAGCATATCTAGCACCAGAGGAACGATGAATTTCAGCTCTTTCTCCATATCTTGCTTGAGTAACCACCCCAGAAATAACTGCTGAAATACACCCCATCAGTACTACTACATGCTGTTTAGTTATCCCCCAAAAAGCAATCAATGTTGAAGTTGAAGAGAAAAAAGAAAATACCGTAACAAAAACCGTTGAATATATAAGCATATACCCTAGGATCTGTGAGCGATCAAATAAAGTCTCTGCTCTTTTATAATGGCCATCACGAGCATCTTTACAGCGCTTTAGCCATGAATTTAGCACACAGATAAGCTCTGGCACTGTGAAATCGTCCTTACCATTAATCATTTCCGCATACCCCAAATTATTAGACCTATCGAATTGATTAAACTAAATAATCAGGTTTATATCTGTGTTTTTCTACCACAGACTTAACTTCACAAGTTTTGAACTGCCAATCATGTTCGATAGCTTATAGTTTTCAAGCACCTGTAGTCAACTATGTCCAACCTTGTCAGCATCGGGATAACTGCTCCAAACAGTCATCCGCAATCACTGACACCATACGAAATAGAACTATCCAAAGCTCGCGCCCAACTACTTGTTTAATTCACCAATTTGTGAAGAAATTCCGTTAGTGCTTTCTTTGAATCATCCTCTTCTGAAACAATCATTTCGATTCCCCACTGACCCAAAACCTCCTTTGCTACAGGATTCGGTCGATTGGTGAAGACGTAAGACTTTGGTCGGGCAGATGGCAACACCGAGCGCCCCCACATCTCCGTCAGTCGATAGAACAAGAGGCGGATATTAATATCAGAAATACTGTAGCCGATAAAAAGTACAGAGTTTCCCAAGATATCGTTGCTGAGCTTAATATCCAATGGAGAGTCATAGTTTAATCGCTGAAAATAGCTAGTTTCATCAAGAACGATTGAATCCTCATCATCAAAATCCCCATGAAATTTAATTATTTGGCGCCGGCCTTCAGTAGCAGATACGAGGTCCGCAACGCTAGCGATCTTGTCGTATGGCACCTCAAACTTATCATGAGCCATTTCCAACCACCTATCATAGTTAGTTGTGTAAATCCGTGAAAATCGGCCATGAGTAATTAATCGGTGGATTTCAGAAGTTGAAACATCTGTACTTGGCTTGTGCCATTCACGATCCATCCAACTCCGAAGCGGCCCAAGAGTACCTTTTTTCCTCTTGTAATATTCAGCAAGCGCAAGTGGTGTTCCGTAAGTAGAGAAAATCTTCGGATCGTAGCCTAGGTCTTGAGCGATACGATCTATTAACTCACTCCATGTAGGCAAATTAAGATTGGCAGACACCCCTGCACCGACAAAAAGCATGAGTTTTCCGGTACGATACGCTTGCAGCAACTCAGTATTCATTTTACACCCTCTGAAACTTTGAGATATTCGGCAAACTGATCAAGTGCTTTACGGCGCATAGAAATCGAATCCTTTTCCTGCCCCATCTCAGCAAAAGTTTGGGCATATCCGTTTGGAACAAAAACACAGTCCCATTGGAAATCTGCAGGACCAGCAGGTATTACAGGTACCGTTCCCTCGATAGCTCCTTCAAATAAGTGAATCTCACATCCATCACAGTAACCTAGAACCGTTTTTGCGATCACTTTATTATCATTTAGACCAGCGACCAGCTTAACGAAACGCTCCGCCTCCAACTTATCCCAGAATATCTGTGTCAACCCCGCAGGAAGCCCATTAAGTCCACTCAGATAAAGCCCTGTATGTTCGACAAATAGCGGGCGACCTATAGCCTCGAATGCTTTTATTACCTTGTCGCGAACTAAGCTATGGACATTTTCTGTTTGCAATTCGTCAATTTTCTTCGACACCGGTACAACTTCTACTCCGATAGGAGTAAGGATTCTCTGAACCTCATTGATCTTATGCTGGTTTCCGGACATAAAACGAATTTTCAATCTAAACCCTCTATAAATGAGTACCGCTTAGCGACCTGAAACTGTTCGTAAATCTCTCTGACAGAGAGCCCTTCATTCATAGCCGCCGCATGATCATCTGCTAAGCCTTTTTGATGAATACCTGGGTTATCTGAGCAAATAACGAAAGGGACCCCATGACGTCGAAATTGAAACAAAGGATGGGATTCGTTTTCAGGAACAGCCCCTGTCAGTCTGTTGCTAATAGGACATACTTCAACACAGACCTCTTGCTTTGCTAAGAAATCAAGCAGGTGGGGAGACTTACTAGCTGCAGTTCCATGGCCAATACGATCCGCGTCAAACAATTCTATTGCTTCCCGAATGTTATCCACCCGACCAGTTTCGCCTGCATGAATAGTGATCCCTAGCCCGAATCGATCCTTTGCCTTACGAAATAGTGAAGGTAATTCGGCTGGGTAAGTAATTTCCTCATCGCCAGCCAGATCCAACCCCACCACATCACTTGGCTGCCCGAGATCTTGGTAGGCTTGAAGAATTGTGGACAAAGCAACTGAACTCTGTTCACCACGTGCAATGGTGAGGATTAAACCAGTCCGTATGCCGAAGCTGTTAGATGCAGCTTCAATCGATTCTAGAAGTCGTTCAAGAGCTTGAGCAGGCGAGCAATTTTGCAGTTTAGAGAGATATAACACGCTGCTCCGTAGTTCCACAAAACGCACGTTGTTCTGCGCCAGATTCTCAAAAACAGCCAAGGACAGGCGACTGAGATTTTCTCTCTTTTTGGGAAAACGTCGTAGCACTTCCCAAGGTGTCAAATATGAAGCGAGCGACCGACAAGGCTTATTACGCAATATATCCCGTTCAATCAGGAAATCTGCAGGCAGATCTGTTGCTTCGTCAGCAAGGATGTCTTGAATCGCTGAAAGTGGGATTGCTCCATTCATGTGTACATGAAGCTCTGCTCGGTCCAGATCTTTGAGTTTCGCTGTAACCCTCTTGTACTCGATACCACACTCGGTAGTCCGACTACGCTTCTTTACGGTATCGATTATGCATTGATTCAATTGCTTTCCTTACGCCAATCGCGAGTTTCACTGTTTCCCGACTACTGAATGCATTCTTAAACAACAAACAGTAAAAATCAGTTTGCAAGTTTTTTAATTTTATTGTTACAAACTCAGCTTTTCACCGCAACTACAAAGGGTACTTACCGACTTTAGTGAGTTATAGGCAGTAGTGGCTTTTATCTAGATAACACTCAAGAAGTAAGTCGAATAGATACACAAAAGATAGGGCTAGAGCTATCTAATCTGCTACAACTGACTACCTAACAAACAAGCGAACGTGCTGCTTCAGCAGCACGTTTTTTAGTAGCAACTCAATAAAAATGGGCTTCCTTCTTAACTTGGCCCCTCTTGAGTAGTATTGTCTGATATTGAGGTTCGGTAGGGGAAATCCGGCAGCAACACCTATGAAAGGAAAACCATGGAAACGTTCCACAATCCAGATCGATTTATGTCTGATCTACGACAGGTACTATCACAAGGTAGGAAGCGTATTGGAATTCTTGTTGGCGCAGGAGCACCTCTCGCAATCCGCGTAAATGACAAGAATGAGATAGAGCCAAATGGGAAGCCGCTGATTCCAGGAGTTGAGTCCCTAACGCAGCAAGCTACCTCAGAGCTAACAGAGGTTCAAATGAAGGCGGTCGAGGCAATAAAAGCAAGCTTGGGATGTACCGCTAACATAGAATCAATTTTATCACGTATTCGTTTATTAGAACAAGCTCTGGGAAATACGAAAGTTGAGGGATTAAATGCAGAGGAATATAAACAACTAGGCAAAGACATCTGTAAAAAAATTTCTGAAATAGTCGGTGTTTATTTACCAAAAGAACGTAACGCATATTCTGATTTAATCTCATGGATTAATGGTACAGTTCGTTCTAACTCAGTGGAAATATTCACTACAAACTATGATTTTCTTTTCGAAGAGGCATTTGAAAGAGTTAGATCTCCTTATTTCGATGGGTTTTCAGGGGGTAGTAAACCTTTCTTTGACCCTGTCTCGGTAGCTGGCGATGACTTGCCTGCTCGATGGGCAAAGTTGTGGAAGATGCATGGCTCCCTTGGCTGGGCCTTGGAAGACGGAGCTGTTGTCCGAGGACATGGACGAGAAGCTGCCGAATTAGTTTATCCAGACCATTTAAAATATGATTTAACTCAAAAACAGCCTTACTCCGCTCTCTTTGAAAGACTTAAAAGATTTTTACTTACCCCTGATTCTTTGTTGCTCACGATTGGATTTTCATTTAGAGATGCACACATTTGTGCAGTTCTTGATGAAAGTTTGGCGATGAATGCCAATACAGCTGTTTTGGCGTTCCAATATCAAGTTCTTGCAAAGGAAGGGCCTGCCGTAAAATTAGCGAGTGATAGGCCTAATCTGAGCGTCTACGCAGCTGATGGGGCTGTCATAGGTGGAGTTCCAGGAAAGTGGCGTCCAGGGGAGTTACCTAAAAACTGGGGAAGTATTCGTGAAAGTTTTTGGGCTGCACGATGGCCGAAAGAGCCTAATCAATTTCTATTGGGAGACTTTGCCGCTTTTGCTCGGTTCTGCGCACTAGCTCAATCCAATGATTTGATAGCACAATCTCTAAAAAGAGATGAACCTGGAAGGTCTGAGGATGAAACTGATCGCAGCCGCAGAAATGAGATTGAGCTAGAGGAAGGTCAAAAATGAGTGGCAATGATCCGACATATTTAGGTGTCGTTAGTGCTGTTTCAGGTGCCACCCTCACGATAAAACTTGCTGAGTCCTTAGACTCTGGTTTTGCCGTCATTAAAGGACATACATATCGAGTTGGCCAAGTAGGTAGTTTTGTCAGAATTCCTCAGGGCTATCAGGATTTATTTGGTATCGTTTCTGAGGTCGGGGCCACTGCAGCTCCCTCACAATCTGATATCTCTGAAATAGACTCAGGCAGATGGATGACTGTCCAGCTTGCTGGTGAGACAGTCGGCGGTCAATTCGAAAGAGGCCTGAGCCAACATCCTAATATAAATGACTCAGTGCACCTAGTTACCGAAACTGATCTAAGAAGAATTTATGGTTCAGTCGGTGATGACCAAGTGAGCATAGGACATCTTGCGAGTGCTGAAAACATTGACGTACGTCTATCTTTAGATGCTCTTGTAACGCGCCATTCAGCAATACTAGGGTCAACTGGAGCAGGTAAATCCACAACTGTTGCAAGTCTCCTGAGATCAATTATTCGGAAAGATGAAATTAAGGGGTCACCAGGCGCACGTATCCTTATGCTCGACATTCATGGCGAGTACACTAAAGCTTTGGAGGATGTATCAACTGTTTTCAGTGCAACCCCCAACCAAGATCAAAAACCGTTATTTGTTCCCTATTGGGCTTTAGAGGCTGGTGAACTTTTAGATTTCATAACAGGAGGGCTTTCTGAAGCTCACGAAATTGCCTTCACAGACAAAATCGTGGAATTAAAAGACAAGGGTATTAAAGCAAATCCAAGAGCAGGTATTGATTCCAGAACTCTTACTGTAGATAGTCCAGTACCATTTAGCTTAAAAAAACTTTGGTATGAATTAGTTGACTTTGAAACAACCACCTATACAGGTGTAAATCGTGATGAACCTGCGCTTGAGGAGACAGGAGATGCCGATAGTTTGGTTGCACCAAAGTACCAACCTCATGCGCTGGGTACCAAAGGGCCATTCACCAACACCGCAGCTAAAGGTATTCGAAGACCATTGAATTTACTTCGTTCCCGCCTGCTAGATCGCCGCTATGACTTCCTTCTTCATCCTGGCGATTGGGAGCCAGACCTTACGGGAACAGTTAAAACTGATCTCGATAAACTATTGGAAGGTTGGCTTGGTCATGATAAGCAAATCACTATATTGGATTTGTCGGGAGTTCCCAGTGGGGTTTTAACTCGGCTCATCGGCTCTATTTTACGTATTGTTTATGAAGCACTTTTTTGGAGTCGGGAAAAATCAGAGGGAGGAGTCGAGCGCCCTCTTTTAGTAGTGATGGAAGAGGCTCATCGTTATCTAGGTCCTGATGCTGGAACAGTCGCTTCCGAAGTGGTAAAACGCATAGCAAAAGAAGGTCGTAAATATGGTGTAGGTGCTATGATTGTGTCCCAGCGACCAGCAGAAGTAGATGAGACAGTTTTATCTCAATGTGGCACGATCATAGCACTCCGGTTATCAAATCCTGTAGATCGTGCACGCGTGAAAGGAACTTTGCCAGATAACCTAGCCGGGCTGATGGATCTTTTGCCCGTGTTGAGAACTGGTGAAGCAATCATCACCGGGGAAGCTGCTCGACTCCCCGTCCGCTGCCGCATTACCTTGCCCTGCCAAAAACATTTACCCCGTAGTAACGATCCTAAAGTAACCGAAGCTTGGGCTAGTAGGCGTTCAGCTGAAGGCTATGACCGCGTGGTTGCCTCTTGGCGTAGTCAGCAGACTAATGCTGTTGTCCAAAAACTTGAAATCATCCGTTCACCAATCGAAGACGAACCTGAGGAGAGCTAAATATGCACCGCGACGCCGTATCATCATCAAACATTATGTCTGCTGGTTATGATTCTGCCAGTGAAACCATGGAAATCGAATTTAAGGATGGAGCTGTTTATCAATACTATAATGTTAATGAGCATCTTTACGAACAATTCAAATCAGCCCCTTCTAAGGGGCAGTTCTTTAATATATATATAAAAAATGCGGTCCCTTTTTCAAGAGTTTAATTTACCATGTTGGGCTGCTACACGCGCAGCCCGATCCTTGTCAGACACATAAATATAACGCTAGCTTATCAGGTATTAAAGTTTACATACGAAGTTATCATGAGTATTATTCTTTAATCAGTTAACTATTAAAGAACAGCGTATCTATTATATTATCAAACTTGACAGCAATGTTTTAAATAATCTCAGATATATATTATTTCACTGAATAAATATCTTAACGGCAGAACCATTTGGTTCTGCCGTTTTTACTTTCTTTTTCAGAGGATAAATAATGAAGTATCTTGATAACCATCACCCGCTACAGAACTCACTTTACGGCCTGCCGCAAATAAATCAGTTAACTCACTACGAGCCGATAATTGGTATTATAGGCAAAACTGGCGCAGGAAAGAGTAGCCTGTGTAATGCGCTTTTTGCCGGGAAGGTGTCATCGATTAGCGTTGTTGCTGCATGTGCCCGTGAACCTTTAAGCTTTCATATCCGGGTCGGAGAACGCTTACTGACGATTTTTGATTTACCAAGAGTCAGTGAATGCACGTCGCGGGATGCGGAGTACACCTCACTGTGCCGTGAACAGCTTCCGGCCTCGACCTGTGCTGTGGCTTATTAAGGCCAATGACCGGGTGCTGGCGGTGGATGAGCATTTTTATCGCCGGGTGATTGGTGAGGCATACCAGCATAAAGTGCTGTTTGTTATCAGCCAGTCGGATAATGTTGTTCCCACCAGCAGTGGTGATAAACTATCCACGGAGAAGAAGCAGAATATCAGTCGCAAAACCTGCCTGCTGCATGAGCTACTCCGGCCGGTAAATGCGGTGTGCGCCGTATCGATCCGCCTGCATTGGGGCTGCCGGGTGCAGGCTGGTTACTGATCGCATTATCGCAACAATGCTCTGTCCTACAGCCCCTGACACGCTTGCGTCGGGGGCTTTTGCTTTATACTGTTGCCAAAGTCTTTTCACTCTGCAGTAGTAGGCTGAGAGGCAGAGTGCTTACTTGCGAACATAACAGTATCACCGTTGAAGATGGCAAGGGCAGCAACTCCCGCATGGTTGCTAGCGACCTTGAGGGCCGGATACAATGGCTTGTCATGCTTACCCATTTTTTTCTTCAAACAATGGTGCTAAACACTGAACTTCTTGTAAAGCTTCTGCATTCAGTACATCAAAGTATAACCACTTATTATTTTCATCATTGACCAAGTCAATTTTCCAATTGGTTTTTACATAACAGGCCAATGCTGCACGGCAAGTGACGGAATGGACGTTACCATTTATAGAGAACTCGCGCGAAATTTCATTAATTGTTTCTTTTGGTAAATTCTTTTTAAATTCAATGATAAAAGTGATTTCTTCGTCCCACTCTCTATCCGTCTTCTCAGCAAGAGTCGGCGAAATTGTTGTTTCCAAATGAGCATCAAAAAGCCTGGACAATTTGAAGTTCTTAAAACCACTGCGCTGTGGTTGTTCCTCATTTCGGTCATAAGCTCTGAAATACCAGTTCTTACGATCAACAAACAATGCTGATGGAAACAGTATCCTTTCCCTGTGATCACCACTTTTCGAACCGTAGGAACATCTAATGGCACATTGTCCCTTTATTGCCCTTGTTACCGCCGCTACCTGTTCTTCTTTGAGGCGTTCCGGCTGATAGAGCGGGTCCACTTCATCAATGGGTAGCATTGGGCGCTTTTGCATTAATTCGGAGCGTGTAAACCCATACTGAATAAGGTTAAGGGCCGTGTGGACACCAATCCTAATTAGTGGGGTATAGCTGTCTGCAAGGATAACAGTTCTTTTGGTTGCAGTATCAATGCAGCAGTTATCCGGTTTTAACTCCCGATAGAGAGCAAGATCCTTAGATGCTGCAGCCTGAGCAACCTTGAACTCAGCCATAATTTCAGCTCTGGAGATGCTGCCAAGATAGCGAATACAGAGATCTATGTACGCAAGTCGTTCTGCCTGGGGAAGTGAATAGGCGTCGACCAGCAGTTCCAGATGAACATCATGAAACATCGTCATCGATACGCTCCAATTTATGATCTATTAAATATACTGTGCATTATCACATGTTGCACTACTTTACGCAATGATATAGGATTACCTCAGTCGAGAAAGTAATCAAATCGACATGATAGCTCAGGAAGGTTCATTCAGGTGAAGTCGTTGGTCTGGTTGGATTATTTCCGAGGGGATGGTGAGGGACTGTCTGCAAACAATCCCTCACCAGAAAAACAAAAACTCTGCGGAGCGTCATTCACCACTGAGTCTTGCTGATCAGAATGTTGAGTATACGTTAATTATAGCGTAGCCGACAAGCCTGCCTCCGGTGAAATGACACTCCGTGCAACATAAGGAGTGGTATATGACCACACCACGAATGGGCTACTGCCCGCGCTGTAAACAGGATTGTGAAATCACTTTTGCTACAAAAGCCATTCATGAAAAGACGGGTAAGGTAATTTTGCCGAAAAAGGGTAAAGTCCTTGTCATTCCTCATTGTACGGCTTGTCGTAAGACTAAATAGTTCAACCAGTGCTAGGCAGGTCAATGTGGCCTGCCTTTAATTGCTATACATAGCTCAACTTCTATTTAAAGGGTCATGTAATGAAAAAAATTCTTCGTAATATCATTCTTACTACAGCTGTGGTTTCTGGTTCAGTGTTCGCAGCAGATAGTAGCCAGCAGGTTGCACTTTCTGATCTTCATTTTGCCACAACACCAAATGGGATGCAGCAAATTGAAGGTAATGGTATTAATACTACTAATCAAACACTAAAGCATGTGTTCGTGAAATTTAACCTTCTTCAGAATAATACCGTAGTGGGGCAAACCATCGCTATGGTAGAGAGTCTGGAGGCCGGACAGAGCTGGAAAGTACAGGCCCCTTATAATAGTTTTTCTGTTAAGCCTGATAGTTTTAAGGTTACCGAGATTAACGTTATAAATTAAAGTTTTATTAAATGGTTTGTTCGTAAGAGTAAATTATCAGGAATATAAATGAATACACTGACAGTATCTCTGGTAACAATAATGATCCCTGGTGTCATTATGGCACTAATTTATGATACCTACACTCAACATAAATCCTGGGATTCATTTCGATATGTTCTGATGTCGGTTGTATTTGGTATCGTTACTTATCTGGCAATGCAGGCAGCTGTGAGCTTATTTCAACTGATTGCAGGGATCGGTGATACCAAATCCATAAGCTGGAGATTGCTGTCGGTCTGGTCAATTCCCAATGAGGAAAAGATAGCAATTAATCCACTGGAGATCTTGCTGGGCGGGCTTTGTGCTATCCCCTTGGGGCTGATAGCTGTCTATCTTGCAACCAAGCGGACATTTCATGAACTATTACTACGTAAGGGTATTTCAAATAAATACGGTGATGATAATGCCTTTATAAGGTCGGTTGAGATCATGCATAGAAATACCGGGCAATGCTACGTTCTGTTGCATGAAAACAACATGCTCATTCATGGGAATGTCTATCTGTATAACGAAAATGACAAATCTCAGGAACTAGGGCTTCTAAACGCAACTGTACTCAATTCCGAAACGGGAGCAGTTCTCTGGACGACGGGGTTTATCTATCTCTCAAAAGAATACGGTAAAATGGTCGTATTTGAAAATTACATTGAGGCTTCAAATGTCAAAGAATCAGACACCGAAAACAACTAGCATGCCGACTTTTGACGGTCGACAGATCAGGATTCAGGATGGGCTACAGATGGTAACAAATGGTGCTCAGGTAATGTCTGAGGGGCTGCAAATGGTTGCTCGGCCACAACAAGGTAACCAACTTCCAGGATATGGTCGCCAGACCTCAGGTCAGACAACATCCCAGAGCTCTTTTGCACCAGCTAGCGGTCCTAAAATCCCACCAATGAAGAAGTAATCACAACATAAAAAGCACCGGCTAATTAACGGTGCTTTTTATGTTTGTCCAAAAAGTAAATGTCGTCCCCTTTTTACCTATAAAGAGTAATGAATTAGCCTACCAGTAGGAATTGCAATTTCAGAAAACCTTGAAAGAGTCCGGTGTATAAGCATTCGAAATAATTTCAGACATATATCATCCTTCTGAACGCAACATCATTACGGCGAATCCATAAGGGTTCGCCGTTTTTTATTCTTAAATTCAGGAGATGCCATGAGAAATCAGGAAGGCTTGCATTCGCTGCAGGGCTCACTTATAGGCTTACCAGAATGGGCCTCAGAACAAGTCATGCAGCAAATTCGTCAACTGACAAATTACGAGCCAATGATCGGCATTATGGGCAAAACTGGAGCGGGTAAGTCCTCATTGTGCAATGCTCTGTTTGCGAGTGAGGTATCGCCGGTCAGCGACATATCAGCCTGTACCCGTGAACCTTTGCGATTCCGTCAGCAGGTTGGCGAACACTTTATGACCATCGTCGACCTGCCCGGCGTGGGTGAAAGCAGAGCTCGTGATACCGAGTATGCTGCGCTGTACCACGAACAACTCCCCCAACTCGACTTGGTACTGTGGCTGATTAAGGCTGATGATCGGGCGCTTGGAGTGGATGAGCACTTTTATTATCAGATAATTGGGGAAGCTTACCGCCATAAGGTGCTGTTTGTTATCAGCCAGTCCGACAAGGTTGAACCCGCCTGCGGTGG
>ERZ1026931.364-NODE-364-length-20585-cov-17.149586_pt1 | contig 20585 bp, 27 predicted proteins | sample MGYA00519253_ERZ1026931 | MGnify/ENA primary metagenome ERZ1026931 (study PRJEB26926, sample SAMN06164831) | human gut metagenome | biome: ENVO:00009003; feature: ENVO:2100002; material: ENVO:00002003 | host: Homo sapiens | place: USA | collected 2012 ... | reverse complement strand
GGACAGCGTCAGCTGGTCAGGAGCCGAAGGGGGCCATCAGTCTGTTATTACTGAGTACAGAAAGGCAATAGCCTGCTATCAACAGAAGGAAAACGTGCAAACTCAATAACCGGCATATCAGAACATCAGGCAGCAGATATTGGCAGAGACAGAGCAGTAAGGACGGGACAGGAATATAGAAAAAAAGCGGTCGTGCCGCAGGCACCACCGCTCTTTTAATTCTTCACCATGAAACAGGCAAAATATGAGCTATTTACGCGGATACCATATGTAGGCACCGAACAGAATCATGAGCCCTGTCAGTATCGCCAGATTAGGCATGATGGTATCGAAAGCGCTGCTAAAAACGGCATCAGATTCACTATTTCCCCAGAATTCGAGTTTGTATCCAATGCCCCAGACCGAAAAAGCCATACCGCCAACCAGCGCTCCCCATTTAAAGGCAAAGAATATTATCTCATCGAGCAGTGCAGACGGATCGTTCCAGGTAATTATCAATGCAATCAGCGAGCAGATGCCCAATCCTATATAATACGGGATCGTTCCGTACGTTTGTGGAGCAGCAAAATGCATGACGAGCGTAAACAAAACATTAAACAGTGCAACCAGTATCCAGTATCTCATTTTTAGCCCCCCAACCAGCTACTGAATTATCGTCAAAATCTTCAGCATAAATCCTCATCTTTCGCTGAAAAATTCATACTTTTGCCCTGAAAATATTCAGGCCGTGTCTCCATTTCCCGTTCGATTAACTCATCAGCAAATAACGGCGCAATCCGGTTCACTCGGCGTTCCAGATTTCGTCTGCGGGTAGCCGCTTTCCGCTCATCGCTCCAGCGCCTTATCTGCCTCTCATCCAGGAAATCCACACATACCGCATACCCGGCACCTGCCACCCAGCGGGCCATCACCGATTCAGGCGCGGGCAGCCCGGCCTCCACCACTTCCGATACCAGTTCATGCGGACCCGGACACGGTCTGTGCGGCAGCTTCCAGCGCAGCGAATAGCGCCACTTCATCCCTGCCTCCGGTCCGTCAGCTTGTTGGGTACCTGCCAGCGTTCGGCCTCGCGCACATGTGCCGGGGTTTCCCGGACAATGAACCTGATTTCATACATCACATTGTACAGCGGCTCATCGCTGTCGCGCAGCCAGTCCAGCGACGTCAGCGAGGCGAACCGCGTCCGCCACTGCCAGAAAGGCCGCGCCAGCTCCCGCGCGTCAAACTCGTCCGCCCAGCGCGAATACCAGGCACCGATGGTTTCCGGCGACTGAAAGTTAAGCTCCGTCATGGCCTGCCCCAGCAGGTTCTGGCGAAGCCGCCAGGTATGCTCCAGCGCTTTTTCCTCCCGGCGCATTTTGCGGTTGAAGGCGATTTTCTCGCGCTGCATCCGGCGATCTGTCCGGGTATGTATCACCTCCGGGAACAGTTCGGCCTGCACATCCACGGAGAGCGGCAGCGGGCAATGTTCCCCTTTGCTGGCAATCAGTCGATCCAGCGCTTCCTCCACCTGTTTGAGGCTGCACAGGCGGTTCTTCGGCTCCCAGTTCAGGCCAGGAATACGCTGTGCCACCGCTGTGTTAATCCGGCTGCTGCCGGTCAGCACACGCAAAAAAGTACGCGCATGTGGCAGGGCTGGCAGACGTGCTCCACGGCGGCAGGATTCTTCCACCGTCATAATGGCCTGTAGTGCGGCCTGACGGGCGGGTTTCAGGGCAACCAGCGTGTGAGATAAAGGGATCATGCCGCGCCCTCCATAGCCAGAACGCTGACAATGCTGGCCTGACTGTAGCCGTCGGCATCGAGGCGGGCGACAAGACTCAACGTATGGCTGATAACCTCCGGCGACCAGGCGGGCAGCGTGCGGATAACCGAGAACGGGCGACCGCTGACCGGAATAAAGACCACCATCCAGGACGGGCTGATATCGCCGGGGCTGCATACCGCCAGGCTGAAATTGCCGTGGGCTGGCGTGAAACGGATCTGCACCGGGAAAAAACCGCCAAACTCACTGCGGTACTCGCCGTTCATGTCCCAGCCTGCGGGACAGGTCAGGTCACGCATCACGGCGTGGGTCAGTTCGCGGCGCAGGTCTTCGCCGCCGTCGCGCCAGTCTTCAAACTCCTGGGGGATCATGGTGTTCAGTACAGCGGGGGTAATAATGTTACGCATCATTTTCTCCTTACTGCCGCCCCCGAAGGGGCGGCCTCCGTTATCAGGCTGCATCAGGCAGGGTGTGGTGGCTGTCTGCATCAAAAGCCGCATCGGGTACGTCAGCACTGCCGTTTTCGGCATCAGATACGTTGTTTTCTGCATCAGACGGGGCTTTTTCTGCATCAGGGGCACGCATCCAGACAGGCACCCAGCGGTTGTCCCGCATTTTGTCCTCTGCCAGTTCAGCCGCATCGCCTTTCTTCATCTTCTCCGCGTCCCGCGCCGCGCCTGTCAGTCCGGCCTCGTTCAGTGCGGCGATGATTTGTGGTTTTCTGAGGCCAGTGAAGAAATCGGCCTTCGTCGGTTGCCACCAGTCGCGCAGATGGAAAGTAAGAGCGGTTTCCAGCGCATCCAGCGGGCTGCGGGTGGTGCCTCCGGTGCCACGCGTCTGCATGCCATCGAGACTGCATGCCGTGCAGAAACTGAGCAGGGCCAGAAGATCGGCGGTGCTGAGGGTAAAAAAGGTGGTGAAATCCTGTTTCCACCCTTCCGGCAGCAGTTTTTCAAGGCGTTGCCCTTCCTGCATCAGCGTCAGAAATGCCACTCCCTCCTTACCGGACGGGGCGGTATTCGTCAGGGAGTAATGCTTACAGTCCAGGGAGATTTGCGCGGGTCGGTTATACGCGCCGCTGCCAAACACGTTCAGACACAGCGTCCATGCCAGCAGGGCGACGGATTTTTCCGGCTGCTGCATCAGTGCCGCCTGAACTGCCAGCGTCCGCTCCGCACACATTCGGGTCAGCAGGGGAACACTGATATCGTCCACAGGTTCAGGCTGACGTTCATATGTCTTAACCTGAACATGTTCTTCTTCCGTTTCTGACGTTTCACGCAACATCACGCCGCGCTGGACATACACGTCACCCTGATGCCATGACACCACCACGCCGGACTGTGCGCGCATTTCCGGCGTCCATGCCCGGAGTTGGGCCGCACAGTCGATGGCCTCCATCTCCGATTCCAGCGCGTCGGTTTCATCGCTGGCGGTCTGGTTCTCGTCATACTGGTCCTGCAACTCGTCCATGCGCTGCTGCTCCTGCTCCGTGTAAACCGCGTCAGGTTCGTCCTGAATCCGGTACACCGCGCTGTCCTCGCCGTGAGAACTGACCAGCTCCATGCGCCCGGTAGCCCATGCCCAGCCCTCGGCCTCTTTCAGGCACTCTGCCACCACCTGGAGTTTTTCCAGCAGGGCCGTATCCAGCGCCAGTTTATCCACAAAACCGCCCTGTTCGTCGCTGAACAGGTCTGCGCGGATTTCATCGCCGGAGAAGGCTTTTTCACCGACAAACGCATATTTGCTGTTGTTGAGGGTGGAGACCTGACTTTCAGTGATCAGGTTACGAATGACGCGCACTTCCGGTTTATTGTTCCAGCTCTCGCGACACGCCGCCTCGTACACCTGCACCTGACGATCAGGGTTGTCTTCCAGCGACAGCGCCTGACAGTGCTCGGTGGTGATCCTGTCTTCAGCCAGTGCCTGAAGAATCACCGGAGCCAGCCCTGCCAGCTTCAGCATGCGCTGGACGTGCTTCACACCGTAGCCCAATAGATCCCCGATTTGCGCTGGCGTTTTCCCTTCTTCAGCCAGGGCGCGGAATCCGGCGATTTGTTCGGCGGGGTGCATGGTCTTGTGTCTGCCGTTTTCCGTGAGGGAGACTGCCCTTGCCAGCTCACGCGGCACCGCTTTATAAGAAATCCATTCGTGATCCGGGTTTACTTTCCCTTCTTCAACCAGCAGACCGATCGCTTTTGTCCGTCCCCCGCCGCAAACCACTTCCAGCCGACCATCATCACATTCCACCACCACGATGTTATGGATCTGCCCGACTGCATGGATACTGTCGGCATACCCCCTGATTTCTTCCGGCGTGTGCGGGATAACGCGGCAGTTCAGTTCGCCAATAAACAGGCGGGACCATGCGGTGTAGCGCACAGGGGAATTGTCCAGCGCGGCAACCAGGACGTCTGACTGTGCGTCCGCTTTACGCGCTGCCGCTTTTGGGCTGGCTTTTTTTGCCTTTTTTGCTTTAGACTCGGTGACTGACATTATTGATACCTCTCTGATATTGATGATTGTCTGCCGGACAGGCCCTAATCCTGTCCGGCACCTCTTACTGCTTACTGCGTTTTACGGATGCCGTAGTCCTGGATAAAACGGTTCATCAGGTACTCGCCACCCGGTTCAAAATTCCAGACCCGCCAGACCATTTCGCCATCCTTGCGAACGACCAGGCGAAAGTGCGTCCCCTGATCGTCCTCGATGGCCACATTCTGATACTGTGCCGCCACCGCTTCGGCCTGTTCGCGGGTGAAAGACCCGTCAGGCAGGGATTTCAGTGGGGGCATGGTGTTGTCTGTCATGATGTGCTCCTGTGTAAGCCCCGTCAGACGGGGCTTTAGTGAAAATCAGCCGCGTCAAAAGGGAATGTCGTCATCCATCGGAGGCCACTCATTCTGCGGAGGCTGAGGTTGCGCTGGCGGTTGCTGCGGTGCTGCATTTTTTCCTTTGGCAGACTTCCCCGCCCCTTTGGGCGCTTTGCCCTCACCTTTTGCCGCCGGAGATGGGGTCTGTGGCTCCGGTTGTGGTTGTGGCTGACCGCTGAACTGCTGACCGCCCTGCTGCGGCTGGCTGTCACGGCGACCGAGCATCTGCATCGTGCCGCCCACGTTAACCACGACTTCGGTGGTGTATTTGTCCTGACCGGACTGATCGGTCCATTTGCGGGTGCGTAACTGGCCCTCGATGTAGACCTGAGCGCCTTTACGCAGATATTCACTGGCAATTTCAGCGAGCTTGCCAAAGACGACAACACGGTGCCATTCGGTGTTTTCGCGCATCTCTCCGGTCTGCTTATCGCGCCATGCTTCTGACGTGGCGAGGGTAAGATTTGCCACCGCGCCTCCGTTGGGCATATAACGCACTTCCGGATCCTGCCCGAGATGACCAACCAGAATGACTTTGTTTACGCCTCGTGCTGTCATGATGAATCTCCTTAATCTGTTGTTTTTCTTTTAAAAACCATCACCCGTTGAGTTTCGGGAGCCGCGGTGTTGACGTTTGCGGGAACCTGCTGTTTTGTTCCCTCTGGTACTGACCTTCACCCGTTTGAGAACCTTCGCCGCAGGGGCGTAAACTGACACGGCCCGGTGCAGCTGTCCGGGGTGAGCGGTCAATTTTTTACGGTCTAATGAAGCCTGCGGAATGGCCGAAAAAAATTTATCGCGAAAGGTTTACCGTCCCTGGACAGCCAGGCGGGTTGTGGCTGTCTCAGCCCGGGCGAAAGGGACTTAAACGGGGGAACGGCACCAGATGCGACAGTGAGCAGGGACCCGCCGCAACGTCGGAGCGCGGCACGCGAAACGGCGTTGCGCCTTACAGCCCGGCGTCAGTTTGCCGGGATGCGAAAAGCGCAGGCCACGGCGCGCCAGGGGCGGCGTGACCGGAACGGTCGCAGCAAGCCTGCCGTTGACCTTCGCCATCAGACCCTAGCCGTATGGCACGAACCCCGCAGGGGTTCGGCGGAGACTGGCAGGTGCGCAGCAGCTGCCCTGGCGGAGTGGGGCTCGACGACTGGACAGCGCCAGCTGGTCAGGAGCCGAAGGGGGCCATTGTCCCACGCCAGCCAGAACAGACAGGGAACAGCAACAGGACAGACAGGAACAGAAAACAGCGCCATACAGAACGAAAGAGAAAGAATGTTCCCGACAGGCAGCCCGGTAATGGAAACAATAAGGAGACGCGGATGGAGGGAAGCGGCGCGAAGCGCGGCCCCCTTCAGCGCCGCAGGCGCGCGGCCTTTTCCGGCGCGGCCAGACGGGGGCATGATCCCCCGCCCGGCTCACAGCGCCCGTCAGCTCTGAATTCTGAGCAGGACGGTTGAAACATCGGTATACGTGAATGTGCCACGCGGCAACGGCTCCCAGACATCAGCCAGGGGTTTCAGGATCTTCTGTTGCCGTGGCCCGTTGAGGCAGACCGCCGTCAGTATTCCGCCGGATTCGAGCAGCGTTAAGGCGTGCTGTATGTGGCGGATATCCTGCGCATGCTGAAACGGCGGATTCATCAGGATTTTGTTCCAGAAGTTTCCCGGCTGGTATTCCAGAAAATCCCCGCACCGGACGTTAACGCCCGGAAACACTGCCCGCAGATGCGCGGCTAACGCGGCGTTAAGCTCCACGGCGTCACACCGTGCCAGCGGGGCCACCTCCAGGATGGCCCGCAAAATGGCCCCCGTTCCGGCCTCCGGCTCCAGTATCCGGTCAGAATCGTTAAGCTCTGCCAGGTCAACCATCTGACGACAGACCGGATCGGGCGTAACGAAAAGCTGCGAGCTGGCCCGGATTTCTGCCACGGGTGTGCGCCCGTCCAGTCTGGCCTGCATCGCCTGAATGCGGTTTTTGAGTTCACTGTGCATATGAATGGCCCTTATCTCCCCGGCGCAACGCCGGGGAGTCTGTCGGTTATTTTTTCGGGATTTCCACGGTTTTCATGTCGGTGATGTACACGTTATCGAGCGTGTAACCGCTGGTCATGATGCGGCGGAAGCGGTACGCGCCATGCTCATCATTTTCAGCGACACCCCGGACCGACTTATAATCAGCCGGGGTTTTCGACCATTCGGCTTTTGTCATTTCGCGGAAACCCTCCCCCGGCCAGTTAACGATCGGCGGGCGTTTCGCGGCCTGTTTTGCGGCGCGGGCTTCTTCCGCAGACGGGGCTTTATAGTCCGTGATACGGTCGGGGGTCAGTGTCATCGTCCCGTTGCAGCGCATAAAGCTGTAATGCGGGGTGACCACCGAACTGACCGCACCGCCGCTTTTATTGATGCGGATGATGGTCAGCCATTCGCCCCGGCTCTGGACCTGCCCGCCCGGCTCAAAATCCTGAGTACGGGTGACCACACCGCCGCTTTCGTCCAGCATGGCGCGTTCATAGGCCAGGCGGTTCTGATAATGATTCAGCCAGCGCTGCTGATGGCGGATCGTGCGTTCATGATATGGGGCGGCAATGTCGCGGGCCTGTTCAAAAGTAATAATCTCATTCTCAAGCGCCGAATGCAGGGACATCTGGCCTTCGTACTGGCTTTTCTCCGGCGGGCGCGGGTATTTTTCCAGCGTGAAACAGGTGTAAATATGATCGTAATTGCTGATAAGCCGCGCCATGTTCAGATCCAGCGTCTGCGCCCGCCACATCGTCAGATATTTCTGCGCCTGTGCAATATTCCGCTCCGCCTTGCGCTTGTCCGCCTCGATCTTTCTGATACGGCGGTAACGCACATCCGGGCGCTCCTTGTATTTCGCCAAACGCAGGGAGGCATGCGCCCGTTCCTCCCAGTATTCCGCACGTTCAAAGAGCATCACGGCGCGTTTCATGCCGTTTTCAATACGCTGCGCATCCCGTCGCGCGCGGCGCTCGCTGTGATGGCCTACCAGGATCGGCTGTCCGAACGGGACAGCAGACGCCAGCGCGTCCACCTGCGCGAGCGTCTGCTCTGACTCTCCGGCACGTTTTTCACTGTAGCCGCTGAAACGGTCGGCGCGTTGCTCCTGCCGGTCAAACAGGGTGTTGTCATCGTCCTCAATATCTCCGGCAAGGGACAGAAGCACGTCCTCACGGGCTGGCGTCCAGGCTGGCGCGACAAACAGTTTCTGTTTCGGCGCCCAGCGAAAACCCACGGCGTGGATCTTCTGATACGTTTCATCATCGAGGCGTAACGCGGCATAAAGGCGTAATTTGTTGTCGTCCGGGGAGTACGTCGCCCGGTACGCCTGCGCGGGGCTGTCTTCAGACGCTGGCGGCGGGGTCATGTCGGCAGTCAGTGCCAGTGCGGTGGATTGTGTCATGGTTTTTTCTCCTTCCGGTGGTTGCCGCCCCTCGCGGGGCGGCTCACCTCATCAGTTAAATGCGCGTTTCAGTTCAAGAGTGCGAAGTACCTGCCCGTAGGCGGTATTTGTCATCGCGGGAATATGCACCCCGCGCCCCTTGCGGATACGTCTGGCGATATGTCGCCCGAATGCCTTTAACGCGGGGTTAATCTCAGATGCGGGAAGGTCGGCGCGAATGATGCGCGTATGACGACGGGGCTTTACAGCCTCTGCGGAAGGTGAAACAATGGTTACAAGCATTTGATTAACTCCTTATGCTGGTTAATAAAGCTGTAAAAACCGTTCGAGCGATTTTTACAGCGTGGATAAAGCAGGGTTTACCCTGCTTTTTTCATGTCTGCGGGTTGCTGCCCGCCCCTTCTGCCTCCTTCTGTACTTTGTCGGTAATGTCTTCGGGGTCGCCTAAAAGCCAGCCGCTGACGGGTTTATAACGTTCGATAAATGCCCTGACAGCCCGCTTTCCGGTGGTGGCGCTGATACGGGTAAACATCGGTAAAACGCCCTGTGCATCGCGTCCGCTGAATGCAATCTGATAAACACGCATCGCCTGAGCCTGCATTTTTCTTCCTCCTGGTTTTTAAAGAACATCACCCGTTGAGTTTCGGGAGCCGCGGTGTTGACGTTTGCGGGAACCTGCTGCGATGTTCCCTCTGGTATTTAACTTCACCCGTTTGAGAACCTTCGCCGCGAGGGCACAGACGCCACGGCCTGACGCATCTGTCCAGGGCAGAACGCAAAAGTTTTTGCGGCTTCATGCAAAAAGTTTTGTGGGCTGTTCATTACACCCTGGACAGCGAATGCGACAGGTTGTGGCTCTATAAGCCCCGGCGAAAGGGGCTTAAACGGTGAAAAGGCACCAGAAGTGGATGAGAGCAGGGGCCCGCCGCAACGTCGGGGCGCGGCAAGCGAAACGGCGTTGCGCCTTACAGCCCGGCGTCAGTTTGCCGGGATGCGAAAAGCGCAGGCCACGGCGCGCCAGGGGCGGCGTGACCGGAACGGTCGCAGCAAGCCTGCCGTTGACGTTGCGACAGCTGGGATGGAAACCCGCTGCCCCGAAGGGGCCGGGCAGAGACAGCGCAGCTGGCTCGGTGCGAAGCATGACAGCCCCGGTTCCCGTCAGGGAAGTCGCCCGTAGTCAGCGAAATCAGAAGGGGAATGGCAGAAGCAAAAGCAGAATGCGAAGGCACAGGCACAGGCACAGGCACAGGCACAGGCACAGGCACAGGCACAGGCAGCGTATTATTACCGGCAGGAAAAAAACCACACACACTGGCCAGAAAAAACCATCACCCGGCATGAGAAAAATCAGGCCGGCGACAGGCAGAATGCATCAGGAATGGCGCTATTTTTTAACCTCATCCTCTTTTCTTGCATATTCCGGGGCATTTTTATCCGGGAGCTGCTCACTGAACTGGCGGTAATAGTGCAATCTCCCCCAAAAATACGCTCTGAGATGTTCAGGTACATCTCTGGCCACCAGTTCAGCGACAACCGGCATTGCCAGTCTTTCTTTATACGCCACACCTGACGCGACCAGGTCAATGGCCACCTTATCCTGGTCTTCCTTTGATTTTGCCGCGAGATTAAAACCGGACATGACATCCTCCGTTGAAATAAAAACCCGCTGTAAGTGTACGTCATATAAGTCAGAGGGAAAAAGGACGGGGAGCGGCGCGAAGCGCGGCCCGGGTCCTTCCCCCGCAGGCGGAAGCCTGCAGGGTTTTTCGCGCGGGCTGACAGGCGGCATAACCGCCTGCCATCCTGCTTACCTGTCCTTTCCTCCCTGCAAGATGAAGTGACCGCCGATGTACACGGCACACTGGCAGGTCATGTACTCGCAGATTTCATCCACCACCTGTGCGGTTGTCAGTTCCCGCTGACCGGCATCACGGCGGCGGGCATTAATCAGTGCTTTGTACTGGCGAAGGATTTCGCGGGTTTCCGGTTTAATATTCACGGGTTACTCCTTCTCAGGCGTCGATCGCGGTCTGTAACTGGCGCATGGCGTCCAGTTCTTCAGCCACAAATGCATCTGCATTACCACCCCCTTCTTCTGCCACGGCATACAACCGATTTAGTTCACTGCCTGCCAGTAACATTATTTTTTGCAATGCACTGGCCGGAACGCTGACATCACGTAACGCTCGGCGGTCGTCCATCAGTTCTTCAGTGATGCGACGGATCATGCTCACATCGGCCCCCTGATCATACGTCACATCCAGCCGCTGCATGACGCACGTAATATCCTCATCGGACAAACACCATTCACTGGTTAACAGGCGGATATCCTCACGGGTAATACAGAGAACCAGCAATGCTTCATCAGATGACAGGTTATATTTCAGGAGATCGGTCATGATTTCTTTCACGGGTGCGTACATGGTTTTATCCTTTTTAAAAGGGGGCGGCATCGCCGCCCCGTCTGTTATTCAGCCGGACGCTGCGTAAATGGCACTGCCAGCAGGGTTTTGAGCGTATCCAGCGCGGCCAATTCTCCGGCGACCGTGTCCGGCGTCTGATAACGCGGGATGTTCATTCCGGCTTCCATCAGGGGTAAAAGGACACGCAGTGCATCTTCGGGTACAGCAATCTGGCGAGATGTCCGCGCAGCAGCAATTTTGCTGAGTTCATCGGCAACAAATTCCAGTCCTAACCCGTACCGCCACACGCCGGCACTGCCCGCTTTACCGATGACGCGGAGCACGTAAGACACATCGTCGTCGGTAGGGCTGTACTCCGCGCCCGCTTCCCGCACGTCCTCCGGCGTCCAGGTAATGACGGCGATTTTTTTGTTGCTTTCATGCTGTTTCAGCAAGGCAATACAGATTTCACTGACGGTTCCGTACATGGCATGTTTCTCTTTAAATTGATGAATGGCGGTTACAGCGGGGCGGTATCGCCGCCCCGTCGGTTAATCAGTCGAGCGCGGCGTAAATGGCGTTGCATTCAGGGTGAAACGTAATGTGATTCCAGAGCTGGGTATCACGCAGCATATACAGGTGTGTGAGCGCGGCGTTGCCGCAGTCGTGATGCGTCCAGCAACGGCGGTTAATGGCGAGGGACGTCAGAATAATTCCGGCGGCGTCGGCGCTGACGGTGCGGTCAAACCAGTTTTCACCGTTAATCATGTGTACCCGACCGCAGTCGGGCATCATGTACCCCCCGCCCTCCGGCAGACGGATGAAATGCCAGAACCCGCCGTCATATTCAGGCATCCATTTTCTGGCCAGCGCGTACACCTGTAATTCAGCCAGCATAAAATCGGTGCCGAACATATACGGCAGGAAAGACAGACGATCGGATTCTTCGACGTTCAGGGTGTGCTGACGTGTTGCATATTGCATGGTAAACCTCCGTAATCACATGGTCTGCGACACCGGGCGGTGCCGTGCATCCATACCAGTCGGGCGATCGGTCGGAGATACCAGGGCGCAAGGGAAGCCGCAGCCTGACGCACACGGCAGACGGGAGCTGAAGGGTGAGACCGTGAAACCTGAGCGGGCGAACGACCGGAAGATCGCGGCTGACGTGAAGGAAGGACCGGGTGACCGCAGCGGCGCCAGCGAACCCTTGTATCGACGACAGCCCGACTACGATGGATGCACGGCACAGCCCGCACACGACACCGGACTGACAGAGTGGAAAACCACCAGGCCCCGTCACGCCGGGACGGGGCCGCCATAAAAGGGGAGCCGGCGACATCCTTTTCAGCTTCTGCGTCACCGGCGGTTAAAAAGAAGGGGTTTCCCCCTTCCCTCCCTGACTTAATCCCCGATCGGGTCAGTGTTGCGGACCTCGTTCAGCACATCCCGCAGCACGCGGCGGTCAAACCAGCGTCGGACCGGTTCCCCCGGGAAACGCAGAAGATCGGTCATCACCCCGGCTGCTTCGATTTCTTCCCGGGACTCATTCACCAGGGTGAGCAGGACCGGACAAAACCGCGCATCCCTGACCAGTACCCCGTCCAGCACCTGATCCAGCAGTGCCCCGTCCTCACTGTCCAGCCAGTTTTCGTGGTCATATTCGTCCGCAACCAGTCGCCAGTCTCCGAAACGTTTTTCCATCAGTCGCGGCCTGGCAGACGGCACCATAGCCGCTGCAAGGCGGTGCGCATCCTGGCGAACGATTTCGCATACCCGGTCAGTGAAATCTTTCAGGAAAGCCAGCAGGTCGTCGCATTCGGTTTTTGTCAGCCATTCCCGGGCATACGGCAGACTGATACACGTACAGTCAGGCAGGGCTTCGGGCCGGGGATAAGACTGTGCCGGGTACAGATGCAGCCGGGCGGGTGTCCCTGCCAGCCGTTGCGCACTGGCCGTCAGCAGGTGTGCCCGTCCCCCCATCTCGGTCTGGCAAAGACGGGTTGTCAGCGTCAGGATCTCGTCTGCACTGAGCACACCGCAGACGGACAGCCAGCCGGGAACCTCGTCCGGAGCAACCTGTGTCACACCCACGGTTTCAGGCCAGCCGGAACGGTGCAGCAGATTTTCACCGTGGCGCACGATGAGGGCGTTAAGCGTATCGTTCTTCATGGTTATTCTCTCTGTGTGTTGTACGGGAAGTGTCGCCCCGTCAGAACGGGCGGGGCGGTCAGTCACATCAGGCGGCCAGGAGTTGCCTGAGCCACGTAATATCGGCCTGGGCATCAGCCACGGACGGGTAATGCTGGCAAACAAGCGGCCAGGCCCGGGCGTCTTCTGTGTCCAGCGCCAGCCCCGCGACGTCCGTCAGACGGGCCAGCAGGTCGGCGGGAACAATGACGGTCGGGATTTCGGCCCGTAATCCGGCATACATCTCCTGGACTGTGCGGTATGAAATGCCCTCTTCGGTATGTCCGGCAACACTGCCGATTTCCTGCAAAATCGCCCCGGCCTCGCTTTCCGTCATGTTTTCCACCTGGGCCATCACGTCCTGCTTCGTCCAGACCAGCAGGGCAAAGTGTTCATCGTTGTCAAACATGCGTTTCAGCTTTTTATTCAGTTCCTTACGGGTGCCATACATCATGATTTTATGTTCCTCTGAGTCGGTTCAGGCCACGCCGCCGGGGCGGCGTGGGGATGTCAGTTTTTCAGTAACGCGCGGACTTTCGCCGCATCAGCCAGTCGGCGGGCAACGCTTTCCGGCACCGGATGGTTGTCATCCCGGGCGGTCCATTCCCGACGCCACAACGCCTGTTCGGCGGTCGTCAGCAGGGTTTCAAGCAGGTCAGCCGGCACCATCACCGCCCGGGTGGCTTCTTTCACCTGTCCAATCAGATCCATCACCGCACTGGCTGATACGCCCGACTCAAGCCGTTGTTCTTCCGGGATGGCATCCAGACGCGCCAGTACCGCCTTTATGTCCTGGTCAGAAACGGCACATTCCATTCCGTCGGCCAGCGCTTCGATATCCGCCGGGGACCAGATAATCAGGTTCAGCGGGGTTTCTGCGGGATACTGCTCACTCAACAACCGGCAGAGGGTTTCACAGGTTCCGTACATGTTTTTTCTCCTTAGTCCTTAAAGCAGGCATCCAGCTCAAGAATTTCGTTGTACGCCGCCATAAACAGGGCATTGACGCGGAAAAGCGTCTGGCGGGTCAGACGTTCAGTCAGCACATCGGAGTCAAAGCGATAGCGGTGCTCCATGTCGTTCAGCGCGTCCCGCAGGTCACTCATGCTGTTGGCCAGTTCCGCCACGTCTGCGCGGAGTTTTTCGTGTCCGGCATAGTTCATTACGCGGCCTCCGGATAAAAGACGTCGTTGGCGGCCGGGCGCTGCATGGCGCGCTGCACGGCTGTCAGGCGCTCAATCCCGGCTTTGTGGTACTGCTCCATCAGCTCAATGCCGATATAACGGCGCCCTGCCTGGACTGCGGCGACACAGCTGGAGCCTGAACCGGCAAACGGATCGAGAACAATGGCGTTCGGGTGTGTGAAGCTCTCGATCAACGGTTGCAGGCTGGTAACAGGCTTTTCGGTCGGGTGGTGGCGGTTGCCTGAATATTTCCACGCAATCACGTCATTCAACGGGTTTTGCGGCAGGGGCGGACGGCCTTTCGCCAGGATGTAGGCGCATTCATGGCGGTAGCCCACATAAGCGGCTTTCGATGTGTAGGTTTTCGGGAAAACCAGATGCCCGACCACGCTGAACCCGGCACTTTTCCATGCGGCCATAAAGCGGTCGATGCGGTTCCAGCCGTAGAAGCTCACCATCAGTGCGTCTTTTTTGAGGACGCGGTACATCTCATTGCAGGCGGGTTGCAGCCATTCGTCGGTTTTGTCACCGGCAATACTGCGGCCGGAACGGTCACGGAACCCGACCAGATACGGGGGATCGGTAAGGATGAAATCAACGGCGCGCTCCGGAAAGCCGGACATAATATCGACGCAGTTACCCAGGATAAAACGGGACATAGGGACACCTCGTGGTTACAGGGGGCACCCAGGAGGACGTCGGTACGACGTCCGTTCCCTGCTGCCCGGAGCCTGTACGCCGCGACCGGTAACGGGTCAAGCTGACCGTGGAATAACGAGCCGACAGTCCCCATCGTCGGCGAGCTTATGCCGCGAAAGCGGCTTGAAGGGCGCTCCTTAAAGTGCGAGTGGATGGCGTAAAATCACAGCGACGCCGGACAGGAGCGGAAACGCCGCCCGTCCCGTGTCCGTCCGGGCGCGGCACACTGGCTCCGGGCAGTGGATATCCCCGCGCCACGCGCGGCATGGATGAGGAGCAGCGCGACATCATTATTCCGCCCTGAAGTACCGGGCAGTCGCCCTGCCCGGCATCACGTCAGCGGGTAATATCCCGCCAGTCATTTCCCCACTCGTCGCGCAGTACCGGCGCATCCGGCGCGCCGGTCACTGTCCACGCATCGAGGAACTTCAGGCCGCGCAGGATACTGTTCTCCACATCGTCGAGCAGAACGATGCTGTTAAACCAGACCACACCGCCGGGATACTCCCACCGATGCCGGTCATCCTCGCGCTTCAGCGCTGGCCACCAGGTGCGCCCCATTTCCAGAACGCCCGCTTCGGCCTGTTCCAGGTCAGTCGCGGTAATCAGGTAATACACCATCATTTCAGTACCATCGACCTCAACACTTAACCCCACAAGCCAGGTATTCAGATACGTTTCCATGTCAGTCCGGGCGGTTTCCCGCCCGCCTCCGGTCAGCCGCCAAAGTGCGCCACGTTGTTGATAATCCATTCCGGGCCGGTTACATCCGGGAAGCTGTCCTCATCGTCCGGGTCAGCCTCGCCCCACTCCAGTTCGTCAGTGACGTACACGTCTGTTTCGCCGCTGACGTACCGGGCATAACCGCAGTAATTGCCCCCCTGCTCCGCAAACCAGTGCTCCACCTCCCCGCCATACTGCTGACTGAGTGCAGCCACAACGTCTTCGCCGACCGGACTCCAGGGGGTGTCAAAATCCACCGTCAGCGTGTTCTCTCCGGCGAAACAGATATTCGCCTCATAACCCACAGGCCACTTGCAACCGTACCGGGTCAGGTAGTGGTCATATGACGACGGGATACCCGTCAGCAGGCCACCGTTGAAGCCGTTCACCTCAATATCCAGACGCGTCGGCAGCACGTCGCGGAAATCCATCGGTTCGGCAGCAGGTATGATGCTCTCCCCGTCGCACAGACCGTCCCACCACGCCTCCACCGGCGCAGGCCGGAAGCTGTCCCCCCAGTCGAAAGATTTTTGCTGGTACAGCTGACGGATGACCTGCTGTTCCGGCTCACTGAGGGTCGCCCAGCGGGCATGGCAGATGTGGCTGTTCTGCCAGCACTGGTGCAGTTTCTGGCTGGTTTCCACATCCAGCACAGCTCCGGCCATAAACATCGCCAGCCAGTCGCTGTACGCCTGCACTGAAGGCCGGTTGTCTGCGGCCATCCCGTGAGCAACCAGCTGCGGGTGTGGCGGGTAGCATTGCTCAGTCAGGGGACGCAGTATTCCGGCACAGCCCGCCAGAAACAGCTGTATCCCCTCTTTTCTGGCACGACGATGCAGGGACGGCTGGCCTCCGGCAATCCACGTTTTGAGGGCGTCATTGTTTTGAATACCGCTGAACATCAGCCTGTTACAACACCAGTTCGGCATGGGAAGCTCCTTATGCAGTCAGCATGGGCAGGAGGCATCACCGCGATACCGTTCCCTGCCGCACGCTGCCTGTTCGTCGCGTCCGGTAACGGGTCAACGCCGACCGTGGAATAACGAGCCGACAGTCCCCATCGTCGGCGAGCTTATGCCGCGAAAGCGGCTTGAAGGGCGCCCTTAAACTGGCGAGGGCATGGCGTAAAATCACAACGACGCCGGGCCTGAGCGATAAAGACGCCCGTCCCGTGTCCGGCCGGACGCGGCACACTGGCAGCGTGCGGCAGACTTATTCCGGTCTGAAGCACATCAGAGAGAGGAAGGAAGGCAGGTGTGATGAAACGAGCGCTGTCCACAGTTCAGGGAGGAAAAGTCTGTGGATAAGCTGGACACAGCACGCTGTATTACAGGTACAGTGCCCATATGTGAGAATTGTGTTTTTTTTGACCAAAACGAGAGTGAGGAATACTGACTATTCTGTCAGCCCAAGCTTTTTCATGTATTTAATGACAGACTCAGGCCGCCGCTGGTATTCACTGGCAAACTTCCCGACATCGAAACTATCAGAACCCGCCAGTTCAATAAGGCGCTGTATTTCAGCTTCTTCCCAGGGACTACCATGTCTTGGATAGGCCTGCTTATAACCAGCACCGGGCGAAGATATCTTTATGAGCCTGGACTGAATTTCAGACAACGTCTGCTGCTCAATATCCCCAATAAGACCAAGTTCCTGTATCTCTCGGGCAGCCTTCAGGAACTGGCGGATAAGCTTTCCATGTTCTCTGGCATCAAGCACCGGCATTTTAGAATAACCCTTTTGCATTACTGCGGGTTTCATCATCAGCACTGGGGGTTTGAGAGGAGGAATTAGTATCAGCGCGTTCAGCTGGTACGTTTTCCTTTATCTTGCCCTGTAAAAGTGCTTCAACTTCACGTGGGTAAACTGCTTTAAGCAACTGCATCAGATCGTCAAACGATGTATTCCTGTTCAGTAACTCACTGAACAGGAATGGCAGACGCTCATCCTGCTTTCCAAAAGCAAACCCTGTAAGCAGCGCGGCGCGCCATAAACGTCCCCTTTCCCCCTGGGGAGTTTCATCTGTTTTCTGGCAGACAAAACGGTCCGCTTCGTTGGTTTCAGGATTCAGGTAAAACGTGATTTTGCGTCGCGTATCCATTGTTTTTATCCAATAAGGTACATGCCGTTAACGAGATCAAACTGAGATGAACGGGTTTTATAGAAGCGTTCTTCCCTGACACCACAGTGTTTCTTCACATGATCGGCGATCAATTCAGCACCTCCGCCGATAACCATCACATGAGAGTATCCCTCAAAGCGGCTAATGGCTTCAATAACCCTGTTAACAAGGCGGTGGTGAGCGTTCTCTATCGCTTCACGAACCAGTTCAATTCGTGATGTGTCATTGATACGCGATGAGAGATAAGAAGTGTCATTACGATGAATAATAATATCGTCAGCCAGGTAGCTACTCCCTTTGGTTCTGGCCACGGACAGTGCCTCTTTAACCGCACCAGTGATCAACGATACCCCGAGAGATGAATCACCATAAATACGCGAAATCCCGCGCATTTTTCCCATAACCTGAGAAATATCAAGCGTGGTTCCCCCCAAATCAACAATCAGGAGTGAATCCAGTTCGTTGAGATTTTTTACCACCTCAAAACCTGCAGGGATGGACTCGGGCATAACCTCAACATGCTTAATGGTGAAAGTCTTACCACCATTTAGTTCGACCGGCCGCAACAGATTCGCTTTTTTACGTTCGATGTTGGTCTTATTGGGCTGGTTATTTTTATCGTAATACTCAGATAAAGGCAGGCTCACTACCACATCGACTTCACAAGGTTCGATCCCGCTGTTAAGCAACGCATGGTGAACAGCAACAACATTCACATCGCTGTATTGCCAGGCGACGTTCGTGGTAACCACAGCATCAGGGCTGATAGGATCAAAAGAGTATTGCTCACCATTCAACATATAGTTAAACGCCTGTTGTCCACCAAACGCAACGGCCCATTCACGCTTAAAGCTGTTAGGGCTGATTGACTGCCTGACCTCGTCATCCTTCCACTGGAGTTTGATATTAGTTGATCCGTCATCGATATAAATTTTCATTGTATGTCACCTGGGTAGTAGAACTACGTTTCAGAGAACCAAAAGAGAATTATTTGAGAACTATTCTAGAATTATACATAAACAACAGCTCCATTCAATAAAAATACGAGCACTTAATGAGATAAATTGGAGAACAATTAAGAAAAATAAAGAGATATTGTGTATGACTTTGAGTAAAAAATTTTTATCGCGAATACAACATGATGGGGCATACAGGTACACAGAACACTTGCGGAAATGAAAAAAACATAAATAATACTGTATAAATAAACAGGCACTGAAGAGGTATGCCGTGTTAATTTTTCTTGTTCCCGACCCTGAGCCGACGAGATCTACCGCACCACTATTCACCGAACGCTGTCCGGCGGGTTTTCCGTCGCCGGCTGCGGACTACACCGAAGACGAACTGGACCTGAACACTTACTGTATCCGGCGTCCGGCCTCGACCTTCTTTGTCCGTGCTATCGGGGATTCAATGAAAGAGCTGGGCCTGCATTCCGGGGACCTTATGATTGTCGACAAATCTGAAAAGCCACTGCAGGGTGACATTGTCATCGCGGAAACTGATGGCGAATTTACGGTTAAACGCCTGCAGTTGACGCCCCGTGTTGCTCTGTTGCCGATGAACCCGGCTTATCCAACCCTTTACCCGGAAGAACTGCAGATATTCGGCGTAGTGACGGCTTTCATACACAAAACCCGGGGAACAGAGTGATGTTTGCACTCGCTGATGTGAACTCCTTTTATGCCAGCTGTGAGAAAGTTTTCCGTCCTGACCTGCGAAATAAACCCGTTGTAGTTCTCTCAAATAACGATGGCTGCGTAATTGCGAGAAGCCCTGAAGCGAAGCGGCTGGGCATAAAAATGGGGGTACCGTGGTTTCAGCTGAAGTCGGTGAAATTTCCGGAACCGGTCATAGCGTTCTCCAGTAATTACGCTCTCTATGCCTCGATGTCGAACAGAGTCATGGTTCATCTGGAAGCACTGGCGCCACGCGTTGAGCAGTACTCCATTGACGAGATGTTTTTGGATATTCGCGGTATAGACAGCTGCATCGATTTCGAGGATTTCGGCCGGCAGCTGCGTGAGCACGTTCGTTCCGGCACGGGGCTGACCATCGGCGTCGGAATGGGGTCCACGAAAACGCTGGCAAAGTCCGCACAATGGGCTTCCAAGGAGTGGTCACAATTTGGCGGCGTACTGGCGTTAACGCCGGGCAATCCCCGCCGTACAGAGAAACTGCTGTCGCTGCAGCCGGTGGAGGAAATCTGGGGCGTTGGGCGCAGGATTTCAAAGAAACTGAGTGAAATGGGGATCACCACGGCACTGCAGCTGGCCCGCGCGAATCCGACTTTTATCCGGAAAAACTTCAATGTGGTTCTGGAGAGAACAGTCCGGGAACTGAACGGAGAGCCCTGCATCTCGCTGGAAGAAGCCCCTCCGCCAAAACAGCAGATAGTCTGCAGCCGGAGCTTTGGTGAACGTGTCACGACTTATGAAGCTATGAGGCAGTCAATCTGCCAGCATGCAGAGCGGGCGGCTGAGAAACTGCGCGGAGAGAGACAGTTCTGTCGCCACATCGCTGTGTTTGTGAAAACATCCCCCTTTGCCGTTAACGAACCGTATTACGGGAATCTGGCCAGTGAGAAGCTGAATACTCCCACGCAGGATACCCGCGATATTATTGCCGCAGCCATCAGGGCACTGGACCGGATTTGGGTGGATGGCCATCGTTATGCAAAGTCAGGCTGTATGCTCAACGATTTCTCACCAACAGGGGTTTCACAGCTGAATTTGTTTGATGAAGTGCAGCCGCGTGTACAGAGCGAGCAGCTTATGAAAGTCATGGACGGCATAAACCATTCAGGACTCGGGAAAGTATGGTTTGCAGGGCGTGGGATTGCGCCTGAGTGGCAAATGAAGCGTGACATGCTTTCCCCCGCGTATACTACTCGCTGGAAAGAAATACCAGTTGCGAGGATTGGATAAACAGATTTTAGAAAGAAGGCAGTGCTCGCCGCAGCCGAGCGACCGGGCATAGCCCGCGAGTGAGCGAGGAAGCACCAGGGAAAGATACCAGTATGTTCTGCTTACGCCCAATATCTAACAAATGGCCCTCTTCTTTGAACACATATCCACTTATCCACTGTCTTATTTTTATAAGATCTTTTTAGATCTCTTTTTAGATTTACCTTTTTAGACACCCTCTGAGCCCTTATATAGCGTGGGTTTCAGAGGATCCGTTGTGACAATTTGCCCTTTCATTGTG
>ERZ1026931.334-NODE-334-length-21115-cov-10.706885_pt1 | contig 21115 bp, 19 predicted proteins | sample MGYA00519253_ERZ1026931 | MGnify/ENA primary metagenome ERZ1026931 (study PRJEB26926, sample SAMN06164831) | human gut metagenome | biome: ENVO:00009003; feature: ENVO:2100002; material: ENVO:00002003 | host: Homo sapiens | place: USA | collected 2012 ... | reverse complement strand
CACGCAATTTACTTTCGCTGCCGTCTCTCTCGAAACAGCTTGCATATATTACCACCTGTCCTACCTTTTGTCAAGCGGTTTTTAAGGATTATTTCTGATTTTTTTCATCTTCCGGATGAAGCTTCGGGTCCCGCGTCTTTTCCTTCTTCAAGCGCTTCCTCAGAAGCCCTCTGCTGCTGGGAAACAGCGTCAGATAGCCTACGTCCAGGCACTTAAGACTTGCAAGATGGAGGATCAACAGCACAAGCCCCAACGTCAGTCCACTGATACCGAAAAACGACGCCAGCACGCCCATGCCGAACCGCCAGACCCGAATGGCTTCCGCCAGATCCCGGTTTGGCAGGACAAAGCCACACACGCCCGCCGCGCTGATCACCACCAGTGCCACAGGAGAAATCAGCCTCGCTTCCACCGCCGCCGTTCCCACCACAATACCGCCGATGGTGGAGACCGCCTGTCCAATGGCCTGCGGCAGGTGAATCCCGGATTCCTGCAGCAGCTCATAGGCAATCAGCAGCCCCAGAACCTCCGCCGCTGTGGAAAACGGCACCATTTCTTTATTCAATAGGATAATGTTCAGCAGCTGCTGGGGTATCCAGTCCTGATGGAAGCTGACGAACGCAATATAGATTGCCGGCAGCAGCAGTCCCGTCAGCAGTGCGCCGTAGCGAAGGATTCGGATGCAGGACGCCAGCACATAATCCCGGCCCCTGTCCTCCGGGCTTTCCAGCAGATAGCCCAGTGTCGCCGGGGCAAGATAGGCCAGTGGCAGTCCGTCCACCAGCAGTCCGACCCGGCCGTCCAGCAGCCCCTGACAGAAGCGGTCGGGACGCTCCGTGTATTGCAGCAGCGGAAACGCCGTGGCGCGGGAACCGGTGACGTACTCCTCCACTGCCGACGGCGACAGAAAGCCGTCGATGTCTATGGTATCCAGCCGCCGCTTCATGCGTTTCACCAGTTCCGGGTTTGTAATGCCCTCCACCCACGCGACCGTCGCGTTGGTCAGCGACCGGCGGCCAACCTTTGTTTCGTGCAATCGCAGATCCGGCGTCCGCAGATGGCGGCGGATCAGGCTGGTATTGACCCGGATGGTTTCTACAAAGGCGTCCTTCGGCCCCTTCACCGTGTTTTCCACTTCCGGGGAGGACGGTCCCCGCTTGACACCGGTTTTTACCTCAAAAGCGAGAGCGCCCACGCCGGGGAACAGGACGATGCAGAAGCCATTCACCAGCTTCAGCGCCACCTCGTCCACATCCTCGCAGACGGATACCGCCGAGTTATAGACAGCGCCGTGGAGGGCGGCGTCGTAGGCTTCCTCCAGATTTCCGGAGAGATTTTCCGAAATCGGTCGGAACACGTACTCCGAAATATCCCCGCCGGAGGTCAGGCCGTCGATGTAGTAGGCATAGAGGGTATTTCCGTCGCAGCGCAGGGTGCGGGTCACGAAATCTCCCGCTTCGGCAAATCGGCTTTTGATCTGTTCATCTGTCATGACTTCCCCTCCTCCAGGGAAGTATGCCCGGATTTTGGCGGAATATCATTGCTTTTTTGACTTTATAATGCTATAGTAAAGTGTTATGAAATTCTGGAGGGTACTGCAATGAGCCAAATCGGAGAGATCAAAAAATTGTCTGATACCCGGTTTCTGAACTTTTATGAATTCGAGGCCGTCCACCGGGACGGAACGTTCGCGCCTTATTTTGTCGCTTCCCGGGCAAAGAAAATCGAGCAGCTCAAGGCCGTTTCTCACGAGAACAAGCCCGACGGCGTCGTTCTTTTCGGCGTATACGGAGAGAAGAAGGACAGAGTTGTCCTCGTCCGCCAGTACCGTTACCCGCTGGGGGACTACGTCTACGAATTCCCCGCTGGTCTGGTTGAAAGCGGCGAAGACATGGTAGCCGCCGGTATCCGGGAAATGTACGAGGAAACCGGGCTTACCTTCACCCCGGTGGACGCGGGCGCCTGTTCCCGGCCGTTTTTCACCACCATCGGCATGACCGACGAAAGCTGCGGCACCGTATTCGGCTATTGCAGCGGCGAACCCACCTCGGCACATCAGGAATCGTCGGAGGACATTCAGGTGATCCTCGCCGACCGGGCGGAGTGCCGACGGATCCTGCGTGAGGAAAACGTGGCCATTATGTGCGCGTACATGCTGATGCACTTCATTGCCGATGAGGGCGACCCTCTGGCATTTCTGAAGAACGAATAAGGGAGGCTTTTTATGTCCCACGTTATCGCCGCCGTATCCACCGGCGCTTCTGTTTCCGCCATCGGCATCATCCGCCTGTCGGGTGACGGGTGCATCGCGGTCGCGGATAAGGTATTTACATTGAACAGCGGAAAATCCCTTGTGGAATCTCCCGACCGCCGTCTGGTTCTCGGAACCCTTCACGACAAGCAGCGCCGGGTCATTGACCAGTGCATGGCAGTGGTCTCCCGCGCGCCCCACTCCTACACCGGCGAGGACACGGTGGAATTTCACTGCCATGGCTCCCCTGCCGTGCTGGCGGCGGGGCTGGAAGCTCTGTATCTCGCCGGGGCGCTTCCCGCCAAGCGGGGAGAATTCACCAAGCGCGCCTTTCTCAACGGAAAAATGGATCTGACGCAGGCGGAAGCCGTCATCGATCTCATCGAAGCGGACACCGCCGATGCCGCCGCCAACGCCGCGGGGCAGGTGGGCGGCAGGCTGCAAAAACAACTCACACCCATTTACGACGACCTGACGAACCTGTGCAGCCATTTCCACGCGGTGCTGGACTACCCAGACGAGGATATCGAGGATTTTGGGCTTGAACAGTACAACACAAGCCTTCGCGGCGATGCCAAAGCGCTGTATGCCCTGCTGCAAACCTACGGTCAGGGGCGTATTCTCCGGCAGGGCGTGGCCGCCGCCATTGTGGGCAAACCCAATGTGGGCAAATCCAGTCTTCTGAACGCGCTGGCAGGGTTTGACCGCTGCATCGTCACCGACGTTCCCGGCACCACCCGGGATACCGTGGAGGAAACGGTGCTGCTGGGTTCCACCCGTCTGCGGCTCATTGACACTGCTGGTATCCGGGAAACCGCCGATACCGTGGAGGCCATGGGCGTCCGGCGTTCCCGGGAAGCGGTGGAAAACGCCGATCTGGTGATCTTCGTCTGCGACGGCTCCCAGCCGTTGGACGAAGAAGATCAGGCCATCATCGATCTGTGCATGGAGCAGGAGAACGCGGTGGCGCTCATCAACAAAACCGACCTTGGCAGCGCCGTGGAGCCGGGGGAACTGCCCTTCCTGAATGTCATTCCCATCTGCGCGAAAACCGGGGCAGGGCTTGACCAGCTTGCGGACACCGTTGATACTATGTTTGAAAACGAAACGCCCTGCGACGGCTCCATTCTCACCAACGCCCGGCAGTTCGACGCCATCCGCCGGGCCTACGAAGCCATGCTTCGGGCTCTTCAGGGCCTGCAGCTGGGCATCACCCCCGACGCAGTGCTCACCGACGTGGAGCAGGCCATGGAAGCCATGGGCGAGATCACCGGCGCAACCGTCCGGGAGGACATCACCGCACGAATTTTCGAGCGGTTCTGCGTGGGAAAATAACCGAAAAAGGATGATATCCGTATGATTTACCTTGACAATTCCGCCACCACCCGCCCCTGCCCGGAAGCGGTGGAGGCTATGACAAAGGCGCTGACCGAAAACTGGGGCAATCCCAGCGCTCTGTACGATTTCGGCATCCGCGCCGCCCGGGAACTGCGTACCGCCCGCCACGCCGTCGCCGCCGCCATGGGGGCGGAACCTGACCGGGTGTTCTTCACATCCGGCGGCACGGAAGCCGATAACTGGGCCGTATTCGGCACCGCGAAGCGCATGGGCAAGCGGGGAAAGCACATCGTCACCACCGCTATCGAGCATCACGCTATCTTAAACTGCATGAAGGATCTGGAATCTCAGGGCTTCTCCGTGACCTATTTGCAGCCGGACAGTCTGGGGCGCATCTCCGTGGACGCGCTGAAAGCCGCTCTGCGGAAGGACACCATTCTGGTTTCCGTCATGATGGTCAACAACGAGGCCGGTTCCGTCATGCCCATTCAGCAGATGGCGCGGCTGACCCACCGGCTCTGCCCCGACGCAATTTTCCACACTGACGCGGTGCAGGGCTTCCTGAAAGTCCCCTTCTCCGCGAAGACGCTGGGCGCGGACCTGATCTCCGTTTCTTCCCATAAAATTCACGGTCCCAAGGGCTGCGGCACGCTGTATATCTCTCCCCGACTGAAGTCCTTCCCGGCGCTGCTGCAAGGCGGCGGTCAGGAGGGAGGCTACCGCAGCGGCACGGAAGCGACCCCGGCCATTTTCGGCTTCGCCGCCGCCTGCACCGCCCTGTCCGCCACTTTTAACGCGGATGCCGCCCGGGAAAAGGCACTGCTTTCGCATGCTGTTTCCCAACTTTCCAAGCTGGACGGGCTGGTCGTCAACGGCGCTCACGACGCGCCACACATCCTGTCCCTGTCCGTCCCCGGCGTACCCACCCAGAACACCATCAACATTCTGCAAGACCACGGCATCTGTGTTTCCGCCGGTTCCGCCTGTGCCAAGGGGCACCGCAGCCATGTGCTGGAAGCCATGGGTCTGCCTCCGGAGATCATGGACAGCTCCTTCCGGGTCTCCCTGTGCCGGGACACCACCGCCGAGGAGCTGGACACTCTCGTTTCGGTCATCCGGGAGGAGATCATTCCCCGGGCAAGATGACGCTTTCCAGTCTTCCGATTCCGCCTGTGCCGATCGACGATTTTGCGGAAAATGCAATCACGCGACGAAAAAGTTGCAGATACCCCTTGTTTTTTCCGCCCGGTTCTGTTACAATTCGGGCATACTTTGGAATCTCTGAACAAATTGTCTTCGGCTGAGCAGCGGATCTTTTTCCCCAGCTGTGCGGTTTCAGAAGCGGGAAATACATACAGTATTCCTCCGCTTCTGAAACCTTCATCTGGTGAAAAATCTCTCGCTGTCAGCTCTCGCCGATTTGTCCAGAGCTTCCTAATCTTTCATGGAGGGACATTTGTTCATGAGTTATGTTGACGAGACCCTTGCCCGGGTCAAAAAGCAAAATCCCGACCAGCCCGAATTCAATCAGGCGGTCTATGAAGTTCTGGAATCTCTGCGCCCCGTAATTGAGAAAAACGAGGATGCTTACCGCCGTGACGCTCTGCTGGAGCGTCTGACCACCCCCGAGCGTGCCATCCTGTTCCGGGTTCCCTGGGTGGACGACAAGGGTCAGGTTCAGGTGAACAACGGCTATCGCGTCCAGTTCAACAGCGCCATCGGCCCCTACAAGGGCGGTCTGCGCTTCCATCCCAGCGTTACCTTAAGCGTCATCAAGTTTCTGGGCTTTGAGCAGGTGTTCAAGAACAGCCTCACCGGTCTGCCCATCGGCGGCGGCAAGGGCGGTTCCGACTTTGACCCCAAGGGCAAGTCCGACCGGGAAGTCATGGCTTTCTGCCAGAGCTTCATGACGGAGCTGTACAAGTACATCGGCGCGGATACCGACGTTCCCGCCGGTGACATCGGCGTGGGCGGCCGGGAGATCGGCTACCTGTTCGGCCAGTACAAGCGCATCCGCAATCTGTACGAGGGCGTGCTCACCGGCAAGGGCCTTTCCTACGGCGGCAGCCTTGCCCGTACCCAGGCCACCGGCTACGGCCTGCTGTACCTGACGGACGAAATGCTCCGCTGCAACGGCAAGTCCCTTGAGGGCAAGACCGTTGTGGTTTCCGGCGCGGGCAACGTGGCGACCTACGCCATTGAGAAGGCATGGCAGCTGGGCGCCAAGCCCGTCACCTGTTCCGATTCCACCGGCTGGATCTACGATCCCGACGGCATCGATGTGGCCACTCTGATCGACGTCAAGCAGGTGCGCCGCGCCCGCCTGACCGAGTACGCCAAGGCGCGTCCCAACTCCGTCTACCACGAGGGCAAGGGCGTGTGGACGGTAAAGTGTGACGTGGCTCTGCCCTGCGCCACCCAGAACGAACTTCTGCTGGACGACGCCAAGACGCTGGTGGCAAACGGCTGCTTCGCCGTGGCCGAGGGTGCCAACATGCCCACCTCTCTGGACGCCACCGCTTACCTGCAGGAGCACGGCATTCTGTTCTGCCCCGGCAAGGCCTCCAACGCGGGCGGTGTCGCCACCTCCGCGCTGGAAATGACCCAGAATTCCGAGCGCCTGGGCTGGACGTTCGAGGAAGTGGATGCCAAGCTGAAGACCATCATGGTGAATATTTTCCACAATCTGGACAACGCCGCCAAGGAATACGGCATGGAGGGCAACTACGTTGCCGGTGCCAATATCGCCGGTTTCCTGAAAGTCGCCGACGCCATGACCGCACAGGGCATCGTGTAAGAATTCAATATCTTTACAGCCCCAACCTGACGGTTGGGGCTGTCAATTTTTGTCGTGTCGGATTCAGTCGGGCAGCGTGTCCCCCAGATTCCGGAGGAATGCCTTGACCTCCTTCCGGTTTTTCAGAACGATCGCCTTGGCGTGCTTCACCTGCGCAAGATACATGTAATTGCGCACCCGGTTGTTTTTGTTATAATCCCAAATCCATTTCACAAAGGATGGGTCGAACCGTTCGGGGCAGCCCTGCGCCATGTCCGGGCGCACCTTCCCGTAATTTCCAAACACTCGCTGGCACATCCCCCGCAGGCACGCCCAGCGGCCAAAATCCAGATAAATGACGGTGTCGCACTTTGCCAGCCGCATTTCCATGGTGCGGCTGTAATTGCCGTCGATGATCCAGCCGTCCATGTTCATCGCCATGGCAAGCCGGGAGTCAAATTCTTCCCGTGTCACATTGCGCCAGCCCTCTTTCCACCACAGCTGGTCAAGATGCACCACCGGCAGACCCAGCTTTTCCCCCAAAGCCACGGCAAGGGTGGATTTTCCGCTGCCGGAGCAGCCAATAATCAGAATTCTCTCCATATTCCTCCATATTATGTAAACTTATGTCCCCTGAAACAGACCTGCCCGCAGGCAGGTCTGCTATTTTCTTCACGATTCTCAGTACGCGACGCCCCAGTAAATCATATGCTTGGCGGGCTTTCCGCAGCAGGCGCAGGTGTCGCCCAGATGCTCCTGCTTCAGGGGCATACACCGGGAGGACATTCCGGCGACCTCTTTCATCTTCAGCTCGCAGGCTTCGTCGCCGCACCACATGGTCTTGATGAAGCCGCCGTTCTTCTGCTGAAGCTCCTTGGCTTCCTCAATGGAGTGCGCCTCGAAGATGTGCTCCTCCAGATTCTTCTTTGCCTTCTCGTACATGCCCTTCTGCACCAGCTCCAGCTGGGCTTCCACGGCCTGTTCCAGGTCTTCCAGCTTGATGACGGTCTTCTCGCCGTCGTTCCGGCGCACCAGAATGCACTGGCCGTTTTCCAGATCTCTCGGGCCGCACTCTACCCGCAGCGGCACGCCCTTCATCTCGTACTCGGCGCACTTCCAGCCCATGGAGTTGTCGGAATCGTCCACCTTCACCCGGAATCCGGCGTTCACCAAACGCTCTTTCAGCTGCGCCGCCGCTTCCAGAATGCCGGGCTTATGCTGGGCGATGGGCAGAATGATGACCTGAATGGGGGCGATCTTGGGGGGCAGAACCAATCCGTTATTATCGCCGTGGGTCATGATCACCGCGCCGATCATCCGGGTCGTGCTGCCCCATGAGGTCTGGAAGGGGTACTGCTGCTTGTTGTCCCGGCCGGTAAAGGTAACGTTGTAGGCACGGCTGAACTTGTCGCCGAAGTAGTGGGAGGTCGCACCCTGAAGCGCCTTGTGATCTTTCATCATGCACTCCACGGTGTAGGTTGCTTCGGCACCGGCGAACTTCTCCTTCTCGGTCTTCTGGCCGGGCACCACAGGGATGGCCAGAACATTTTCAAAGAAATCGGCGTAGCACTTCAGCTGCTGCTCCGTCTCGGCCTTGGCCTCCTCGGCGGTCTCATGGATGGTATGACCCTCCTGCCACCAGAATTCCCGGGAACGCAGGAAGGGGCGGGTGGTCTTCTCCCAGCGGATGACGGAGCACCACTGGTTGTACAGCATGGGCAGCTGCCGGTAGGTCTGCAGAATGTTCGACCAGTGGTCGCAGAACATGGTCTCGGAGGTGGGACGGAAGGCCAGACGCTCTTCCAGCTTCTCACTGCCGCCCATGGTGACCCATGCCACCTCGGGGGCAAATCCGTTGACCAGCTCGCCTTCCTTTTTCAGAAGGCTCTCCGGGATCAGCACGGGCATTGCCACGTTCTCATGGCCGGTTTTCTTGAATTCGCCGTCCATGATCCGCTGCATATTCTCCCAGATGGCGTAGCCATAGGGGCGCAGGATGGTAAAGCCCTTGACGGAGGCGTACTCCACCAGCTCGGCCTTCCGGCACACGTCCGTATACCACTGCGCAAAATCGACCTCCATGTCGGTGATCTGCTCCACCTTTTTCTCTTTTGCCATATTTCCTCATCCTCTCAGAATGCCAAATCTTGATACTCTATTATAGCACCATTGTCAAGGGTCTGCATAGGATGAAGCAGATGTTTTTCATAAAAATTTTCCGCTCAGGAGGCGCTTATGACAAAGGTTACGCTGTACTTGGAGCCGGCCGTGGCTCTGTTTTATTCCCGGGTCGCCGACTGGGCAGGACTGCCGTTGGAGCAGGTGCTCTGCGACAGCCTTTACAAGCTGGCGGGGGAATTGAGTCTGGAGGCACTGCAAAACCGGGAGGAAAACCCATTGTAATTTCCTCCCGAATTTGCTATACTAAACGGGAAAGAAATCCCCGCCGGTTTTCCGGCGCAAAGACAAGATATTTGGAGGTTCCTCCATGAAATCTATCCGTGAAATTTACAAAACCGGCAAAGGCCCCTCGTCCTCCCATACCATGGGGCCGGAACGTGCCGCGAACTATTTTAAGAACGCCCACCCGCAGGCCGACGGCTTCCGGGTGATCCTCTACGGCTCTCTGAGCAAAACCGGCGTAGGTCACGGCACCGACCGGGTGCTGCGGGAGGTCCTTGCCCCCGTCCCCACGGAGATCGTGTTCTCCGACGAGGCGCTCCCCGCCTCCGCCCACCCCAACACCATGGACCTGATCGCTCTGAAAAACGGGGCGGAAGCGGACAGGCTGCGGGTGGAATCCATCGGCGGCGGCGATATCCGCATCCCCGGTCAGACGGATTCCGAGAGTGAAGAAGTCTACGTGGAGCATTCCTTCGCGGAGATCGCCGATTTCTGCAAATGGCGCTACATCCAGACTCTCAGCGACTACGTGGAGCTGAACGAGGGGCCGGAGATCTGGGCGTTCCTTCTGGACGTCTGGCAGACCATGAAGCAGTCCATCGACGAGGGTCTTTCCAAAACCGGCGTACTTCCAGGCGGCCTGAACGTCCAGCGCAAGGCAAAATACCTGTACGAGCAGCACCCCGGTGACGAAAATCCGGCCATGAAGGAATTTCAGATGATCGCCGCTTACGCCTACGCCGTCGCCGAGCAGAACGCGGACAACGGCACCATCGTCACCGCCCCCACCTGCGGCGCCTGCGGCGTGCTGCCCGCCGTCCTCAAATACGCTCAGGTGACGAAAGGCTTTACCGACGAGCAAGTTTGCCGGGGGCTTGCCACCGCCGGCATCATCGGCAACCTGACCAAGACCAACGCCTCCATCTCCGGGGCGGAATGCGGCTGTCAGGCGGAGATCGGCACCGCCTGCTCCATGGCCGCGGCGGCACTGGCAGAGCTGTACCACCAGAATCTGGATCAGGTGGAGTACGCCGCAGAGGTCGCCATGGAGCATCATCTGGGTCTGACCTGCGACCCCATCTGCGGCCTTGTGCAGATCCCCTGCATCGAACGCAACGCCGTCGCCGCAGTCCGCGCCATGAACGCCTGCAATTTGAGCTATTTTCTCACCGGCTCCCGGAACATCAGCTACGACATGGTGTGCCGCGCCATGCGGGAGACCGGCGTCAATCTGGATCACCGCTTCCGGGAAACCAGCGAGGGCGGCCTCGCCAAGCTGTATAACCGGCGAAGGAAGCAATAATATAGTGCAAAAACCCGCTGTCATCCACCAAAATCGGATGACAGCGGGTCATTTATTTTTCGCTTTTCCTGCCGCAGCGCCCGCACCGGGAGCAGTCCCCGCAGCAGCCGTCTTTTTTCTTTCTGCGCAGCAGTAAGTACACGCAGTACCCGCCGATCAGGGCAAGCAGCAGATAATCCTGCCAGCTCATGTCAGCAGCAGCCCCACATGGTAGACCATGAATGCCGCCAGCCAGGCAACCAGACACTGTGCAAACACGATCCCCACCGTCTTCCAGCCGGATTTCAGCTCCGTCTTAATGGTGGAAACCGCCGCCACACAGGGGGTGTACAGCAGGCAGAAGGCAAGGAAGCTCGCCGCCGATGCCGTTGTAAACAGGGAGTGCAGCGCAATGCCAAGCTGTTCCGTGCTGACGCCCAGAATCACGCCGAAAGTGCTGACCACCGCTTCCTTCGCGGTGAAGCCGGACACCAGCGCCGTCACCATCCGCCAATCGCCGAAGCCCAGCGGCGCAAAGATGGGCGATACCAGCCGCCCAAGCGCGGCGAGAATGCTGTCGGCGCTGTTTTCCACCACGTTCAGCCGGGTATCGAAGGTCTGCATGAACCAGATGATGACCGTGGCCATAAAGATCACCGTAAACGCCCGGGTCAGGAAATCCTTCGCCTTCTCCCACATCAGCAGAACCACGGATTTTGCCGAGGGGAAGCGGTAATTGGGCAGCTCCATTACAAAGGGAACGGGATTGCCCTTGAAAGCGGTATTTTTCAGAACCAGCGCCACCAGAATGCCCACCAGAATGCCGCCGAAATACAACGCCAGCATCACGAGCAGCTCATGCCCCGGGAAAAACGCGGCGGCAAACAGGGTGTAAATGGGGATCTTCGCCGAGCAGCTCATGAAGGGGGTCAGCAGAATGGTCATTTTCCGGTCCCGGTTGGAGGAAAGGGTTCTCGTCGCCATGATGGCGGGGACGGAGCAGCCGAAGCCCACCAGCATGGGCACGAAGCTCCTTCCGGAAAGGCCGATTTTCCGCAGCAGCTTGTCCATGACAAAGGCCACCCGGGCCATATAGCCGCTGTCCTCCAGAATGGACAGGAAGAAAAACAGCGTCACGATCAGCGGCAGAAAGCTCACCACGCTGCCCACGCCGGCAAAAATGCCGTCAATAACCAGACTATGTACCACAGGGTTGATGCCGTAGGCCGTCAGTGCCCGGTCGGCCAGAAGGGTCAGACCGTCAATGGCATAGGACATGACGTTGGACAGGAACGCACCCACCACGTTGAAGGTCAGGAAGAACACCAGTCCCATAATTGCGATAAACAGCGGGATGGCAAAAATACGGTGGGTCAGCACCTTGTCGATCTGCATACTGCGCCGGTGTTCCCTGCTTTCCTTCGCCTTCACCACGCACTCGCCGCAGACCTTTTCGATGAAATTATAGCGCATGTCCGCCAGCGCGGCATTTCTGTCCAGGCCGGTCTCATGCTCCATCTCGATGACGGTGTGCTCGATCAGTTCTTTTTCGTTCTGACTCAGCTCCAGCGCGTCGAAAAAGTCCTGCTCGCCCTCGATGAGCTTCATGGCGCAGAAGCGGCGGGCGATGTTGATGCGCTGGGCATGATCCTCGATGATGTGGCACACCGCATGGATGCACCGATGCACCGGCCCCTCGGGGCAGAAATCCTGCACCTTGGGTGTCACCCGGCGGGAGGCGGTGTCGATAAGCGTATCCACCAGCTCGGTGATGCCCTGATTTTTCGCCGCGGAAATGGGAACCACCGGAACACCGAGGGCTTCCGACATCTTCTGCACGTCCACACTGCCGCCGTTGCCCACCAGCTCGTCCATCATGTTCAGAGCGATCACCGTAGGCACCTGAAGCGTCAGGAGCTGAAGCGTCAGATAGAGGTTCCGCTCTATGTTGGTGGCGTCCACAATGTTGATAATGGCGTCCGGTCTGGATTTGAGGATGAAATCCCGGGTAACGATCTCCTCCTGCGTATAGGGGCGGATGGAGTAAATGCCGGGCAGGTCCACCACCTGATGGTCAGTTCCCTTGATTACGCCCGCCTTCTGATCCACCGTAACACCGGGGAAATTGCCCACATGCTGATTGGAGCCGGTAAGAGCGTTAAACAGGGTGGTTTTGCCGCAGTTCTGGTTTCCCGCCAGTGCGAAAATCATACCGTCCCCTCCTTCAGCGCGATTTTCCGGGCATCCTCCCGGCGGATGGTCAGCTCATAGCCCCGCACCTGGATCTGGATCGGGTCGCCCATAGGCGCGATTTTCTGCAGCGTTACTTTTGTTCCGGGAATCAGCCCCATATCCAGAAACCGCAGGCGCAGCGGCCCCTCGCCGCCCACCTGAGAAATCACGCCGGACTGGCCGATCGTCAAGTCATCAATGGTCATCTTTCTATACCCCCAGGCAATCAATTTGCACAGCTTTTTCTGTCCGCTCTATCATATACTATTTTCCTGCAATTTGCAATATTCCCGGCGCCATCTTCCGGTAAAAAATACCCGCCCAAAATGGCAGCGAAAGAACGCCCGCATGCCTGACACAGCCAGGTATGCGGGAATTTATTGTTCAGTTACAGTCCTGCTCAGTTTTCAGCAAGCCCCGCATCCTGCAAATGCAGCAGAACCCCCTGTTTGACCAGCTCGTTTTGCAGGCGGGACACATCCAGCGCCGTGACGTCATCCGTCATGGCCATTGCCAGACCCGCAGCCTGCCCCGTGACCGCGCAGGCCGGAATCACGCGGGTGATATCCCACATCGCGTCGGTCACGCTGATGATCCTGCCCGCCGCCATGCAGTTGACAAGATCTTCCGTATACAGTATGCGCAGCGGAATTTCATAAGCAGGGCCGCACTTGCGCCAGTCTCCGGCCATGCCGATGCTGTCTGCAAAGGACTTGTGTGCCTCCGTATCGTCCATCTCGTATGCGCCCCGGATGCAGCGGGTCATTCTCAGCTGCGGGATCGACGCCAATGTCGCCAGACTGTGCTGCTCCGTCAGAGGGCCGCTTTTCAAAAACGCGGCAAGGCTCTGCCCATGGCACGATATCTGACGGCGGGATATCTCATCCGCATCCACGCCGGAGATACGTCCTCCCACCACCGGGTCCGGAACCGCGGGATTTTCCTCGTCCGTAGGGACATCCGCCGTGCCGACCATATGGAGCACATTTCCTTCCGCGCCCGTTTCATAAAACCACGCGGCCGGCATATTGCCCGCTTCATGCAGCCGGACCGGCGCCGCGGCCTGATGGAACAGGTCTGCATCGCCGGTGGCATCCACGGCACTGCGCACGGGGATCGCGAAACGGCCGTCCTTATTCTCCACGATGATATGGGTCAACCGGCTGCCGCTGCGCAGAACCTGACAGACCGTCGTGCCGTAAAGGATCTTCACATTTTCCTCGGCAAGCAGCTGCTCCGCCAGAATGGCAAACACCTGCGCGTTGTAGCGCACCTTATAGCGCTGCCGGCCATGCTCTGTACTCCCGGACAGCCATGTATCGGGGTAATCCCGCTCCCAGCCTTCCCGGATGGAAAGCTTCAGCAGCTCCTCGGCAAGGCCGAAGCTCAGCTGGTGGCCTTTTCCGTCACACAGGGGCAGATAGATCGTCACAAGCCCCAGCGTGGCAAGGCCGCCCAGAGCAAACATTCTTTCCAGCAGCAGTACCCGTTTTCCGGCTCTTGCCGCCGCCAGCGCCGCCGCAATCCCCGCAATGCCGCCGCCCGCCACAATGACGTCATAGTCCGCGTAACGCACCGGCAGCGTGCGCTCCGGCTCCTGAATGTATTCCGCGTTCATATTTTTCCTCCTCAGGCCAACCTCACAGGTTATTTTCTTTTGTAAAATAGTGCCGGAACAGACTTTCAAACTCTTTCCGGTTCTGGGTCTGCGCATAGGTAAAAATCTTCTTCAGCCTGTAGTTCAGCGCGCTTCGGCTCAGGAACAGCCTGTCCTCGATCGAATCATAGCTCTCCCCGTTCAGAATGCCCTGAATGATTTTCAGATTCAGCGCGTCGCATTGTGTCAGGCAGTTTTCTACATGCATCACATTTGCGATCACAGGCTCGGAATAAAAGGGGCCGCCCTGATGCGCCGCATCCAGCAGAATGGCGTTTTCCGTATCCATTTCGTGCATCTCATAGGCCGTGGATTCCCGCACGATCAGGCTGCTGGGCGTCGTAATGTGAATCTGATGGTCTTCCATCTTGTGATTCTCCAGAAACTCCCATGCGTAGTAGGAACACTCCCCCACATCCACGAAATTGATGGACATGGACGTGATGCTGGGCTTGCAGTATCTGCTCAGCGTCCGGTTGGAAAACGCGGCAACATACAGATCTTCCGGAACCCTCAGCCCGTGCTCCTCACAGTAGCGGATGAAGCAGAGGGCGACATAGTCGTTGGGGCAGATCACGGCGTCAAAATTCTCCCGTTTCTCCCAGAAGGCTTCAAAGCTCTCATCCACACGCTCACGGTAGAAAAAGATCGCGTCATCCGGATTGGGGCACCCTCTGGTGTACAGATAGCCCTTGAGGATTTCACAGCGCATCAGATCGTTGACACTGCTCTCGCCGCAGGCCACCAGCGCGATCCGTTCTCTCTTGCAGGCAACCAGATACTGGATCAGCATGGCGGTGGCTCCCCTGCGGCTGGGGCTTGTGCTGCTGATCCCCGAGCCGAACCGTTCCGCGTCCAGCCCTGCCAGAATGACCTGCTTCTTTTTCCCCGTCAGCCGCAGAAGATTATCCCGCAGTCTGGGGGACTCATATCCGATCACGATCACCGTTCTGTCCGAGGAAGCGTCTTCCATCAGCTTTGCGCAATCGGTATAGACTTTGGTGGTCATCTGTTTTTTCGCCGCCGCTGCGGAAATGCCGTTGCACATGTCCTTGTATATGGAAGAGTTCAGGCACTCCTCGTCCCAGAGAACCGGAACTTCGTTATTCATCATTTCAGATTTCCCCCAATCACTCGGATTTTCTGGCATTATACCACAGCGGCCATCAGGTAGGCAACCGGAAGATTCCTGTTTCGCGCATTTCGATATTCGCTGCAGCCCCCTTTTCCCCATACGACAGTGCCAGCACAGCCATACAGCTGTGCTGGGCACCTGTTTTTTACTGAGAAAACTTCACAAATCATACTGAACTCCAATTAAAAGATTTTAATTGCCTGAAGGGCATGGAGTTCATATGAGACTTGTTTTGTGATTTCTTTCCTTATAAATCACAAAACAGGCAGCGCCGTCAGGCGATGCCTTCCTGATTAAAATGAAAATTTTAATCAGGAAATAGTATCAGAGGGAGATAATGCGGTCTACCACCAGCTGGCGGAATTCCGGACTCAGCGCCGAAAAATACGCCGTGAATCCGGTAACGCGCACGATCAGATTCGGATACGCGGAGGGGTCCTCATTGGCCGCCAGAATCTGGTCCTTGTCCACGATGTTCACGTTGACCAGCGTGCCGCCCATATCGAAATGTCCCTTCAATACGGCGGCCACATTCTCAATGGCATTCTCGCGGTCAATGATGGTATCATTGAGTTCCAGCTGGAACGGCGCGGTATTGCCGTATCCGGGCTGGACAGCGGCGATCGCCTTGGCCGCCGCGGTAAATGCGCCGTCCTTCCGGAACCCATTGTTCGGATTTGCACCGTGGTTGACCGGTTCTCCGGCTCTGCGTCCATTGGGCGTCGCGCCGACCTGCTTCCCGAAGGGAACCGTATTCGCCCATGAGAACAGGCCGGGGATCGTCAGGTGTCCTTCCGGTGTGCGCTCCTGAGAGATACGCTCCGTAAAGAACCGGGATATCCGCAAAGCCCAGCCGTCCGCTTCTGTTCCGCCGTGGCCATACATGGGCGTATTTTTCAGGATGCGGCGAACCGCGTCAGCTTCAGGGCCTTCAAAATTGACGGCGATCGCATTGCGCACCTGATCCCAGCTCAGGTCCTTTTTCTCGCAGCAATGCAGCTCCAAGGCCGCGAAGGAATCCGCCACCGTTGCGATGCCCGCGCCGTCTATCGCAATGTTATAATACTGCAAGCCTCCGTGGGACGCGTCGCGGCCCTTTTCAATGGGGCCATGGGAAACCAAGTTCAGCAGCAGCTCCGGCGCGTTGCGGTACTGGTTCTTCAGGTGGAAGTCAATACCCGCTTTGATGCAGGCGATTGCCTCCAGCAGGTCTTTGCGGAACACGTCATAGAACTCTGCCAGATCGTCTCCCTGATACTCCTGAAACGCCACCTCAAAGACCTTTGCCATGTTGATCTTGACCAGATCGTTCATGGTATATTCCAGCCCCGGCAGGGACATCCAGTTGCACCCCAGCGCGATCCGCCTTCTGGCAAGCTCGGCAGAGTATCCGTTTTTCATAAAGCCGGAAACCAGCGCCTTGTCGCCGGAGAAACGGGGATAGGCAAGCCGATCCTCAAACAAGATCTCCAGTCCGCGGCGGAACAGCCCCTCATCCATATTGTCGAATACGCGTATGGTGATATTGGCAGTGGATTTCAGCTGGTGCGCCGCCTCCAGTATCAGATAGGACAGGTGGTTCGTGTTGTCGCTTCCGTCCGCGGCGGGGCCGCCGATCTGATAGTAATGGGGGTCGCACAGCAGGAAGCAGGCGAGGATAAAGGTGGCCTCGTCGTCCGTCATGCCCTCCGCGACGCTCTTTTCATAGTACGGAAGCAAAGTGCAGTCCAGCTGGCAGCCGGCACCGGCCCGGCAGTAGGTCCGCTCTGCCATATTGTACCAGCTGATCCACTGACATGCCTCTCTCAGATTCCGGGCGGGGCCTTTCAGGATCTGGCGGTTGGCTTCCAGCATTTCCCGAAGATTCTTCTTCACCGCCGGGTCGGATTCCTCCCGCTCCATCTGCGCGATGGTTTCGATGGTGCGCTCGACCCAGTTGATAATGCCCAGCAGAACATCTTTTTCCGCGGCATACAGCTCCTGCGCCTCTTCATCCGTATTCTCCCGGCTGTACCGCTCCACCTTGTCGAGAAGTCCATACCAGCCAAGGTCCAGGCCGATCTGATAGTCTCCCCCAAAATGGTGCATCTTTCCGATACCGGGAACCAGCGCATACTTGTTCTGAACCGACTTGAGCCAGCTGTAATCAAAAATGGGCGCCATTTCCATGTTATTGGTGGAAGTCACGCTTTCAAAGGGACGCATACGCTGCAAAATGAACATCCATCTGCCCGCAAGGGCGTCATTGGCGTCCACATACACAGGGTGCGCCTCCATCAACCGGCGGAAGTTCCTGCCCCACAGCTCTGCGCCGTAGAACGTCCCGTGCTCCTTATCGTTGCACTCCGGGTGGAACACAAAGTCCTCCGGGGGCGGTACACAGCCGTAGTCGTCCTCGTCCATGTATCCGTTTCTTCGGATTTTTTCTTTTGTCTGTTCCTCTTTGCGGCTGCGCAAAGCATTCAGACGTTCTTCAAATGTATATCCCATAGCTCAGTCCTCTATGTTGTGATATTGTGTTCCGTTCAGCCACACCGGAATTCCCGCGGACGCCGCTGTCCGCGCCAGCTCACGCATCCGGGCGGCGGGCAGCGCCGTGATCTCCGGGACGGGATAGCCCAGCCGCTTCCGTTTGTCGTTTCCCATCGGATTGTAGGAAAGCAGCTCATAATAGGAAAGATTGGAGAGGCTTTTCAGGAATTCCGCCGTCTGCGCGATGTTATCCTCTGAGTCGTTGAATCCGGGGATCACCGGCGTGCGGATAATCAGCGGCACATTCCGGCCATCGAGCCAGCGGATATTGCGCAGTGTCTTTTCGTTGCTGCACCCCGTTCCGCGAATGTGCGCCGGGGCATCCATGCTCTTGATATCCGCCATCACAAGATCCAGCTGCGGGATTAGCTGTTCCAGCACGGCGGTATCCACACACAGATTGGACTCAATGGCAGTGTGGATTTCTTCCGCATGGCACCGTTCCAGAAGCGCCTGCGCAAACGCCTTCTGCATCAGGACTTCGCCGCCGGACAATGTTACGCCGCCGCCGCTTTTTCCATAGAAAACGACGTCCTCCCGAATCTGCGCCATGCAGTCCTCCACGGAAAGCCATTTCCCGATCGGCCGAAGGGCCGCGACCGGGCAGGCTTCCGCGCAGGCCATGCAGTGAATGCACTTCTCCGAATGAAAAACACGGCCTGTTTCCGTAAACACATGGCACTTTTCGGGGCAGACCTGAACACATCTTCCGCAGTGAATGCATTCCTGCTCATACCTGTGATGAACGATAATTACTGCTATCAGACTTCCAAAAAGATCCGGCAGGTATTTGACTACAAGCGGCGCAACGGCCAGTATATCGGAGCATTTGCTCCTTACGGCTATGTAAAGAACCCAAAGGACAAGCACAGGCTGATTGTTGATCCCGATGCTGCTGAGAATGTCAAACTCATTTTCACAATGCTTATTCAAGGGTCATCAAAACGTGCTATCGCGCTGTACCTGAACGAACACGGCGTACCGAGCCCCTCGGCTTACAAGGTACAAAAGGGCTTGCCTGTTTCGACAAGAGGGTATGACGATCCTATGTGGGGAGTCCGCATGATCCACTCCATTCTTACCAATCCGACCTACACCGGGGATTTAGCCCAAGGCCGAAGCCGGGTGAAAAGCTACAAGGTACACCAGATTGAAGCTGTTCCACGCGAGGAATGGGTGGAAGTGGCTGGAACGCATGAGGCCATTATCGACTATGAAACTTTCGACAAGGTACAGGCTCTCTTACAGCGTGATACCCGTACTTCCCCGAAAGGCCGTGAGGTACATTTATTCAGCGGCTTTCTGAAATGTGCCGATTGCGGGCGGGCCATTACCCGATGCGTTGGCAAGAACAACAATGTATATTATTCTTGCTCAACCTACAAGAACCGTTCCCGGACAGCCTGCACCATGCACTCAATCAAGCATGAACGGCTGGAGGCTGCTGTTTTGTTCGCTGTACAGCATCAGGTACATTTGGCTGTTTCCTATTCGGAAATCGTCACGCAGATCAATTCCGCTCCAATCAAAAAAAGCCAGTCTTACCGACTGGACGATCTGATAGCTGCAAAAGAGCGGGAACTGACAAAGATAACACGCTACAAGCAATCTCTTTATCAGGACTGGAAAGACGGTGAAATCACCCAGCAGGAATACCGGGATATGAAGGCTGACTATGAACGGCAGACTTCTGATATTTCCGCAGTGCTTACCCGACTGAACGCTGAACGCGCAGAACTAGCAAACGGTGTGGACAACGAGCATCCTGCACTGGTAGCCTTTATGAAATATCAGAACATTGAAACCCTTAAGTTCGTCCCTGCTTTCGCTGCCTTTGAGAAGAACCGCCTGAGCCTCTATCGTGAGGCGGCTAAGGAAGCCGAGGAAATCTTCGACCGTTGGGCGGACGAGATTGACGATCTCGATGAGGACTACGAGCCGGACGAGTTCTTCTCCGACTAAAAAGCTGCCCACCATGAGCTGATCACGGTGAGCAGTTTTGTTTTGAGAGGATTCAGACAAGCGTGTCATCCAGCAGGAAGTCGATGACGCTGATATTGAGAATGCCGTTGTCATCATACCAACGCTTGCGAATGTCATGACGCACGATAATCTTCGGGAAAGAATCGCCGGTCAGCGCGAAGGGCTTATTCTCGGTGATTGCCTTTTCCTCTGTTCCCAATGCGTAGGCGGACTGAATGTAGGTCTTCTTGCCGCCGGAGGTTGCAATGAAGTCGATTTCCCGCGCAACCGGAGTGACCTTTCCTTTGGCATTTTTCTCATTGCCATAGACGATGCCAATATCAACGGAGCATTCACGGATCATCAGCTCATTGAAAATGATGTTCTCCATGATGTGCGTCATCTCCTGCTGACGGAAGCCGATACGGGCATTTCTCAGTCCAATGTCCTCGCAATAGTATTTGTTGGGATAGTCAAAATAGCTCTTTCCCTTGACATCCCAGCGTTTGCATTCGGTGAAGAGGAAGGAATCCGACAAGTGATCCATATAGGCTTTCACGGTGTTCAAAGCAACGACATTTTCTCCACTGCGCTTCTGCACGGTGTTGATGGTGGCTGCAACCTTCGTCGGATTGGTCAGAGAACCGATAGACGAACACAGCAGATTAAGAATAGCAGACAGCACATCCTCACGCTTGATCTTCTTCCGCTCTACAATGTCCTTCAGATAAACCTCGGAAAACAGCGATTTCAGATAAGCCATCTTTGCGGCATCTGTGGGACGGGACAGGATCAGCGGCATACCGCCGTAGAAAGCAAACTCATCAAAAGCGTCCTGCTTATCGCCACCGATAGCCGTGTAGTATTCGGCAAAGGAAAGCGGATGCACACGGATCTCATCGCTCCTTCCTCGGAACTCAGTCAGTATGTCGGAGGACAGCATTTTGGAGTTGCTTCCCGTCACATAAATGTCCAAGTTGGACAAGGACTTCAAATCGTTGAGCGCGTCGTAGAAGATGATCTTCTTGCCATCCGGATTGTAGGGATTCGGAACTTCATCAGACATCTGAATTTCATCTACAAAGAGATAATATTGGTCCGCGCTGTGTTCCACGATCTCACGGACATGAGCCGCAAGCTCCAACGGATTGCGATAGCGAATATCACGGGTCAAGTCCAGTTCAAAGGACAGAATGTGATCTTCGGCAACACCCTCACCGAGAAGGTAACTCTTGAACAGATTGCGAAGCAGATAGGACTTGCCGCATCTGTGGATGCCGGTAATCACCTTTACCTGACCATCCCACATAAAGGAGATGATTTTCTTCAAATAGCGATCTCGTTTTATTTCCATAACCCAGCCTCCATTGAAAACTTGCTGGTATTATCACGCTACTTTTCAATGGATATTATACTCCAACGTGAGAGAAAAATCAACAGTTTCGCTGAAAAGTTTACAAATAAACCCGGCAACATTTCAATGAAACGAGCAAGGAGGTACACCACCATACAACTTGACATCATTCATACCGGCGATTGCCTTGAAA
>ERZ1026931.320-NODE-320-length-21673-cov-4.729947_pt1 | contig 21673 bp, 23 predicted proteins | sample MGYA00519253_ERZ1026931 | MGnify/ENA primary metagenome ERZ1026931 (study PRJEB26926, sample SAMN06164831) | human gut metagenome | biome: ENVO:00009003; feature: ENVO:2100002; material: ENVO:00002003 | host: Homo sapiens | place: USA | collected 2012 ... | reverse complement strand
GCCCACCCAGACGGCCGCTGCAGTTGCACTTGATGCCCTTGGCACCGGCGCGCATGGCGCGGCCCATGGCGTTCTTCATGGCGCGGCGGTGGGAAATACGCTTCTCCAGCTGGGCGGCGATGTTCTCCGCCACCAGCTGCGCGTCCATATCGGGGTTGCGAACCTCGACGATGTTCAGCTTCACGGTCTTGCCGATCAGCTTCTCCACGTCCTTGCGGTACTGCTCGATCTGCTCACCGCCCTTGCCGATGACCACGCCGGGGCGTGCCACGTGCAGGTAGATGGTGACGACCTCGTTGCTGCGCTCGATCTCGATCTTGGAGACACCGGCGGCAAACAGCAGCTTCTTCAGATACACGCGGATCTTGTGATCCTCAACCAGCAGGTCGCCGACCTTCTCATTGCTGGCATACCAACGGGAATCCCAGTCTTTGATGACGCCCACGCGCATGCCATGGGGATTAACTTTCTGACCCATTTAACTGTTCCTCCCTTTCTTAGTCTCTCTCCGCGACGGCCAGCGTCACGTGAGAGGTTCTCTTGTTGATGCGATAGGCGCGGCCCTGAGCGCGGGGCATCATGCGCTTCAGAATGGGGCCGGGGGTGGCGAACACCTCGGTGACCACCAGCTTGTCGGGATCCATGCTGAAGTTGTTCTCCGCGTTGGCGCAGGCACTCTTCAGCAGCTTGACCAGCGGCTCGGAGGCGGACTTGGGGGTGTTCATCAGGATCGCCATAGCGGTCTTGGCATCCTTACCGCGGATCAGATCGCAGACGATCTGAACCTTGCGGGGAGAGATGCGGACGTATCTCAGATATGCTTTCGCTTCCATATTACTCTGCATCCTCCTTTTTAGGCTTTCTTAGTGTGGCCGCGGAAGGTACGAGTGGGCGCGAACTCGCCCAGCTTGTGACCCACCATGTCCTCCTGCACGTAGACAGGCACATGACGGCGGCCGTCGTGGACAGCGATAGTGTGACCGACGAAGGCGGGGAAGATGGTGGAGCTGCGGCTCCAGGTCTTCAGCACGTTCTTCTCGCCCTTCGCGTTCATTTCTTCAACCCGCTTCAGCAGCTCAGGGGCAACATACGGGCCTTTTTTGATAGATCTGCTCATATTCTCTTGCCTCCTTTACTTCACGTTGCGACGCTTGACAATGAACTTGTCGGTGGGATTCTTCTTCTTGCGGGTCTTGTAACCCAGAGCCGGCTTGCCCCAAGGCGTGACAGGGCCGGGACGACCCACGGGGGACTTGCCCTCACCACCGCCGTGGGGGTGATCGCAGGGGTTCATGACGGAGCCGCGAACGGTGGGACGCCAACCCATGTGACGCTTACGACCGGCCTTACCGATCTGAACGTTCTCGTGCTCCAGATTGCCCACCTGACCGATGCAGGCCTTGCAGTTGGTGCGGATGATGCGGACCTCGCCGGAGGGCATACGGATCTGGGCGTTGTCGCCCTCCTTAGCCATCAGCTGGGCATAGGCACCGGCGGAGCGAACCAGCTGTGCGCCCTTGCCGGGATGCATCTCGATGTTGTGGATAACGGTACCCACGGGGATGTTGGCGATGGGCAGGCAGTTGCCGGGCTTGATGTCGGCAGCCGCGCTGGAGATCACCTTGTCACCGGCAGCCAGACCGACGGGAGCGATGATGTAACGCTTCTCGCCGTCCTCATACTGCACCAGCGCGATGTTTGCGCTGCGGTTGGGATCGTACTCCAGGCGCAGGACGGTCGCCTCGGCGTCCATCTTGTCGCGCTTGAAGTCGATGATGCGGTACTTCCGCTTCTCGCCGCCGCCGCGATGGCGGACGGTGATGCGTCCGTAGCTGTTGCGACCAGCGTTCTTCTTCAGCACTTCAACGAGGCTGGCCTCGGGCTTGGCGTGCTTATCAATGCCGTCGAAGCCGGAGACAGTCATGTGGCGGCGGGAAGGGGTGGTCGGCTTAAAAGTTTTAATAGACATTCTCTACACTCCCTTCTCTTACACCATACCCTCGAAGAACTCGATGGTCTTGGAATCCTTAGCCAGCTGGACATACGCTTTCTTCCAGCTCTTGCGGGTGCCGGGGCGACCCGCGCCCATGCGCTTGGTCTTGCCATCGTAGTTGATGGTGTTGACCTTGGCGACCTTCACGCCGAAGATCTTCTCCACGGCGTTCTTGATCTCGATCTTACCGGCGGTGGGAGCCACCTCGAACACGTACTTCTTGTCGGAAGTAGCGGCCATGGAACGCTCGGTGATGATGGGACGGATGATGATGTCGTATACGTTAGTCATTACGCGAACACCTCCTCGATTACTGCGAGGGCTTCCTTATCCAGCACCAGATACTTGGCGTTCAGAATGTCGTAGACATTGATGAGGTTCGCCATGGAAGTAACGACGCCGGGGATATTGCGCGCGCTCTTGACGATGATCTCGTCCTTGGCGGGGGTGACCACCAGAGACTTGCCGTCAGCCTTGACGGCGTTCAGGAACGCACGGAAGTCCTTGGTCTTGATGCTGTCCATCTTGATGCTGTCGATGACGATGATCTCGCCGGCAGCGGCCTTGGCGGACAGGGCAGATTTCATAGCCAGTCTCTTGACCTTCTTGTTCAGAACGTAAGAGTAGCTGCGGGGCTTGGGGGCGAACACGATGCCGCCGTGGGTCCACTGGGGCGCACGGGTGCTGCCCTGACGGGCATGACCGGTGCCCTTCTGACGCCAGGGCTTCTTGCCGCCGCCGGAGACCTCGGCGCGGGTCAGAGCGCTCTGGGTGCCCTGCCGGCAGTTGGCGAGATGATTCTTGACCACTTCGTGCACGACGGCGGTGTTCGGCTCGATGCCGAAGATGCTGTCGTTGAGCTCAACAGTACCGACCTCTGCGCCGGTCATGTTCAAAACTTTGATAGCAGACATTTCCTTAAGCACTCCTTTCCTTACTTAGTACGGGCGGAAGCCTTCTGCGGGTTACGACCGGAAGCCTTCTGCGGGTTGTTGCTGATGCCGGACTCGGCATGCTTGATGCGGTGGGTCTTGACGGTGGTCTTGATGAGCACCAGACCGCCCTTGGGGCCGGGGATGGCGCCGCGGACCGCGATCATGTTCAGCTCGGGATCGACCTTGACGATGTCCAGGTTCTGGATGGTCACCTGGTCGCAGCCCATCTGACCTGCGCCGATCTTGCCCTTGAAAATACGGCTGGGATCGGTGGTGGAGCCCATGGAACCGGCGTGACGGTGAACGGGGCCGCCGCCGTGGCTCATGGGAGTACGGCCTGCGTTCCAACGCTTCACGACGCCCTGATAGCCGTGACCCTTGGTGGTGCCGGTCACGTCAACGAAGTCGCCCTCTTTGAAAGTGTCCGCCTTGATGATGTCGCCGACGTTCAGCTCGGCGGCGTTGTCCAGGTCGAACTCGCGGAGATACTTCTTGGGAGCCACGCCCGCCTTGTTCAGGTGACCCATCTCGGGCTTGGTCAGCTTGCGCTCGGGGATGTCCTCAAAGCCCAGCTGCACAGCGGCGTAGCCTTCCTTCTCGGCAGTCTTCTTCTGGATAACGGTGCAGGGACCCGCCTCAATAACAGTAACGGGGATGACCTTGCCGTTTTCGTCGAAGATCTGAGACATACCGACTTTCTTGCCAATGATTGCCTTCATGTATGATCCTCCTTAAAGGTTATTGGTCGACATAGATTCAACTTCCATTGGGTAGAAGCCGCTTGCTCTGCCGACGTAACCCCCGGAACGCCTCACGCAAGTTGGCGTCCCGGCTGGGTAGCAAGCAAATTCGTTTGCGGGGTATTATATAAGGTGGGTTACAGCTTGATCTCGATCTCCACACCGGCGGGCAGATCCAGAGCCATCAGAGCCTCCACGGTCTTGGGGGTGGAGTTGGTGATGTCAATGAGTCTCTTGTGGGTGCGACGCTCGAACTGCTCACGGCTGTCCTTATACTTGTGGGTAGCGCGCAGGATAGTGACGACTTCCTTCTTGGTGGGCAGAGGGATGGGGCCGGACACGGACGCACCGGTGCGCTTGGCGGTCTCGACGATCTTCTCTGCGGACTGGTCGATGACCTGGTGGTCATAGGCCTTCAGACGAATGCGGATCATTTCTTTTGCCATTTTGGTTTCTCCTTCATTTTGTACGGTATTCTTGCATTGTCGAAGCCGTACGGTGAGAGTTTTTCCTGTACGCTTATCCGTGCGTATCATTCCGGCTCATAGAAAAACCGGCACGAATAAACGGCCGGTCTACACATGGCGCAGCGATCTACGCAACGTACAGATATTCTCTCAGCCGCCCGATGTTCGGACATACTCCCCGAAAGTTACCTCAGCGTTCTGAGCAATCTCCCGGTTCATCGCAATATCGCGCAAATAGGGCAGGATGCGCCCAATCGCGGACTTGCATATAGTACCAAAACTAATTGCACATGTCAAGACAATTTTTAAATTTTTCCGAGAAATTTTTTCATCGGCGCAAAGGCTCTCCAAATCAGACAATTTCGCCCACAGCACGCGGTATATTCTCCCTCTCCCACTGATATATTTAAGGGCAAAGGAGTTGATGGGCATGGCAATGGCTTACCTTTGGACGGGAATGGTGGTTGTATCTCTTTTCTTCGGCGCTTGGACGGGAAATTGGGACGCGCTCGGCACCGCCGCGCTTGAGGGGGCGCAGAGTGCGGTTGAATTGTGCTTTGCGATGTGCGGCGTGATGTGTCTCTGGACAGGGCTGATGGAAGTGATGAACCAGTGTGCGCTCACTGACCGCCTTGCCGCCCTGTTCCGCCCGCTGCTCAAAAGGCTTTTGCCGCGCTCGAGCCGTGACAGCGAAACGCTCGCCGCCGTTTCCGCCAACCTCTCGGCCGATCTTCTCGGCCTTGGCAACGCAGCAACGCCGCTCGGCATCCGCGCAGCCCGCCGCATGAGCCGCGGCTGCTGCGGCAGGGCGTCAGACGAACTGTGTTTGTTCGTGGTGCTCAACACAGCGTCCCTCCAGCTCCTGCCCACCACGCTCGCAGGCGTTCGCTCTTCGCTCGGCAGCCGCGACCCGTTTGACATCCTGCCCGCCGTATGGCTCACATCGCTCCTCTCCGTCCTCACAGGACTGCTCGCTGCAAAGCTGCTTTCCCGCTTCTGGAGGGATTAGCCTATGCCGCTCTCTACGCTGATCGTGCCGGTACTGCTCGCCTTCACCGCCTGCTTCGCCGCGCGCAAGCGCGTCGACGTCTACACCGCGCTCACCAAGGGCGCAGAGGAGGGGCTTGCCGTGCTGCTGCACATTTTACCCACGCTCATCGCGCTCTTGAGCGCCGTTTATATGCTGCGCGCTTCCGGCGCAACGGAAGCGCTCGGCGCGTTTCTTGCCCCCGCGCTCGATGCGCTCGGCATTCCTGCCGAAACCGCGCCGCTGCTGTTTATCCGCCCCATCTCCGGCAGCGGCGCGCTGGCCGTCGGATCGGAGATCATGCGCACACATGGCGTGGATTCCTATATTGGCCGCGTGGCGGCGGTCATGCTCGGCTCGAGCGAAACGACATTTTACACTGTTGCCGTCTATTACGGCGCGGCAGGAATCACCAAAACTCGCTACACCATTCCCGCCGCCCTTTGCGCCGACGCAGCGATGTTCCTCTCCTCGGCATTTTTTGTGCGCCTGTTCTTCGGCGCGTAAAAAAGAGGACTGCCGCCGGGCAGTCCTCTTTCCTATTCCTCTTCCGTTCGCACACGGACGCGCAGGGCGCACTCGCCCCTCTGCCCACCGATGTTGATCGCGTAGCGCAGGGCAAGCATACCGCCGGTCTCTTCAATTTTCCATTTGACCGACTCTGCCTTCACCGAGATCGGCAAGGTTCCGTAGGGTACGGCATAGAATGAGGTGTGCTCCTTCCCTGCCTCAAACACCATCTCGCTCGTCACCTCGCCCGTGCGCGTCAGAATCACGCAGTCCGGTGCAAGCGCAAGGCGCGTCGCCGTGGTCACTCTGCCGGTCTCATCTGCCTCTTCGTAGCGCAGGAGATATCCGTCTTTCGTTGTCTCCATCGTGCCGCGCACGCGCAGCTCGGAGCTGTCGGCGCTCATGCCTTCATATTTCTGCTCGCCGTGTACAGTGAGCCAAACGAGTTTTTTCATACTGTCCTCTCTTATCCTGTTTTTGTCATCATACTACGGCGCAGGAAAAGGCACAAGGCGCATTTTTAATTTTTGTGCGTTTCCCTGTTTTTGCTATGGCAAAACACAGCGGTGCGTGCTATAATCTCTGCTAAGCAGATTTCAGGAGCTTCAGAAGGAGGCATCACTATGAAAATTGATCTGACGGAAAAGCAATTCCGCCGTCTTCTCGATCTGGTCTACGTTGGCAATTGGGTGATGAACTCCACCCGCGGCGATGACCGCATTCAAGAATACGACGATGTGGAAAGCGCCGTTTTTGCCCACTGCCTCTCCCACGGCATGGTGCCTCTGGTCGAGGCCTACCAGGGGGAGCTGATCCCCTCGCGTGCCTTTGCCGAGGGCGGCATCCACGAGGCCATCATGGCCTACGAGGACACCATGTTCTTCGAGATCCTCGCTCAGGAGCTTGCCCTGCGCGATATGGACAGCGACGCGCCCACGCCTGAAAATGTTGACGAGCTGCGCGAACGCATGGACACCTACTTAGGCGAATTTGAGCAGCACGGCACCGACAACATCACCGTCGAAATGTAAAAAAGAGTCCGCTTTCGTGAAGCGGACTCTTTTTTATCATTATGTTTTGATGCCCATGCTCTCCCACTTGCCGCTGCGGTAGCGCAAGATGAACACTGCGCCGCGCACGAGCCAGTCGAGGATCGCATGCGCAAACCACACGCCGACCACACCGTAGCCGAGATACCGTCCCAGCACATACGCAAGCAGCACACGCACGAGCCACATCGTCGTCATGCTGGCGAGCATCGTGAACTGAGCGTCGCCCGCCGCGCGCAGGAACGACGGGATCGTGAAAGCAGGGATCCAGAGGAAAATGGACGAAATGCCGTGGATCAACGAAACCGTGACCGCAAGCTTTTCCGCCTCGGGCGAGACATTGTAAACGCGCATGATGAACGGCAACAGCGCCATGATACCCAGGTTGACCACCGCCATGATGCCATACGTCCACTTGACGATCTTCTTCATGTAGGCGCGCGCCTGATCGAACTCGCCCGCGCCGACGCACTGGCTCACAACCGCGGCAAGGCCCAAGTTGATGGCCTGACCGGCAAAGCAGTTGAAGTTTGCGATGGTGTTGCCGATGGCGTTCGCCACCATCGACGCCGTGCCGAACGTCGAGATCAGGCTGAAGAGCACGAGACGTCCCAGCTGGAACATGCCGTTTTCGACGCCGCTTGGCACGCCGATGTAGAAGATGTTCTTCATCAGGCGCATGTCCAGACGGAATGCGCGCACATTGGAGAGGTGCAGCGTCAGCTTGTCATTGAAGAGCATGCCGAGGATCACCGCCGCCGCAACCGTGCGGGACACGAGCGTCGGGATCGCAACGCCCGCCACGTCCATGCCGAAACCGAAGATCAGAATGGCGTTGCCCGCCACATTGATGCCGTTCATCAGCAGCGAGACCTTGAGAGAAATGTCGCTTCTGCCCATCGTGCGCCAAAGCGCCGCGCCGCCGTTATAGAGCGCAATGCCGGGAATGGACGCCATTACATATAAATAATAGGTATTCGTCGCCGCCATGACGTCCGGCTCGATGTGGCCGAACATCACCGTCAGGACCTGCGCGCGAAACAGATACAGCAGCGCCACAAAGAACACCGACACCGCGGCCAGCAGCGCAATGAGCTGCTGGCCTGCATGGCAGGCGTCCTCTTTCTGCCTCTGCCCGATGTACTGTCCCGCGACAGCCGCGCCGCCGGTCGCCATGGCAGAGAAAATGTAGATCATCAGGTTGCTGATCGAATCGACCAGCGATACGGCGCTGATCGCCGCGTCACCGACAGTCGCCACCATCAGCGAGTCAGCAAGTCCCACCGTGATGGCCAAAAACTGCTCGAGCAGCAGCGGCCACATCAAGGCAACAAGCTGACGGTTCGTGAATAATACGGTTTGCTCCCCGCGAAGAGAGACTGCTTTATCTGCCATGGATCGTTCTCCTTTTCGTTACGCGCGCTGTATCATATCCCCTTGCGCCCGTTTTGTCAACTTTTGTCAAACCTCCGACAGGTAAGGTAAAAGCGCTTCGCGCCATGCGTGCAAGAGCTTATCCTGCGTCCAGCGCGCGTTTGCAGGTGAGGTAGACGGCAGCTCGGCCGCTTCGCGCCCCGTCATCGCGCGGCAGTATTTATTGTAGCTTGCGTACGATGTGCCGCCGTTGCAGAAAATGGCCTGAATATCCGCCGTCTCCAGAATGACGCGCAGATCGTTCGGCACAACGTTCGTGATGCTCGCATCCGACGAGCCCGCGATCTCGCACGAGCCGATGGTATCCCACAGGGCAATGCCATGCCGCAGAACGAGAGAGCGCTTGTCCTCGACCGTTTTCGGCGTCGCCTCGTCCAGAACGGCGGCGAGTGTCGGCCAAAAGCGATTTTGCGGATGCGCGTAAAAAAATGCCGCCTCGCGCGACTTGACCGATGGAAACGAGCCAAGGATCAGCACGCGGGAACTTTTATCGTACAGCGGCGGGATATTGTGGAGTTGTGTTGCCTTTTCCATCTGCCCGCTCCTTTTTCCTTTTTTCTTATTCTAACACAGGAAGGCGAAATCGCCAAGTGCCGTTTCGCGCCGCCGCGCCCGTTTCCCCGCGAAAACAGGTTGGCTTTTTTCAAAAGTCATGCTATGATGAAGTAAATATGCCTTTAGTATAGGGTTACGCCCCGCGCCGCCCCGCAGGCACGGTCAGTCTGAGAAAGGACATCTATGGAAAAAGAAGACAATCGCATTCTGCTGCTCGAAAAAGGCAAACGCAAGCTGATCCAGATCGTATTCGGCCGCACCGGCATCATCATTGTGTCGCTGATCGTCCAGATCCTGTTTCTGTTTGCCGGCTTCCGCTATCTGGAGGGCTTCCTCCCCTATTTCTGGGGCGGCAGCTCGCTGCTCTCCGCCGCGGTCGTGCTGTTTCTCTTCGGAAACGACGACAACCCGACCATCAAGCTCACGTGGTTTTTCATTCTCGCCATTTTGCCCGTCTTTGGTTTGATCCTGTATATCTACATCAAAACCGACCTTGGCCACCGGCTGATGATCCGCCGCTACAACGACATTCTGGCGCAGACGGAAGACCTCACCCTCTGTGATGACGCTTGCCCGAGCGAAGAGCTGCCGGAAGGGCTTCGGAATCTTGCCACCTATCTCAGTTCCTGCGGCTTTCCCTGCTACCGGAACACCGAGACGGAGTATTTCCCGCTCGGCGACGACGCATTCGACGTGATGCTCGATGAGCTGCAAAAGGCCGAACACTTCATCTTCCTTGAGTATTTCATCGTCAAAGAGGGTTACATGTGGGGCCGCGTGCTGGAAATTCTGAAAGAAAAGGTCAACGCCGGCGTGGAGGTTCGCGTCATGTACGACGGCACCTGCGCCGTGGCGCTGCTGCCCTACAACTATCCCAAAAAGCTTCAGAAGCTCGGCATCGCCTGCAAGATGTTCGCCCCGCTGCGCCCGTTCGTCTCCACGCACTACAACTACCGCGACCATCGCAAGATCATGGTCATCGACGGCAAGGTCGGCTTCACGGGCGGCATCAACCTCTCCGACGAGTACATCAACCTCTCCTCGCGCTACGGCCACTGGAAGGACACAGCCATCGCCCTGCGCGGCGACGCCGTGCGCAGCCTGACGCTGATGTTTTTGCAGATGTGGGACGTCAGCTCCCTCCACTTCGCGCCGGAAAGCTACCGGCAGTATCTCGATATTGCGCAGCCGCCGCGTGAAAAGACGCCGGGTTATGTCATTCCCTACGGCGACAGTCCGCTCGACCGTGACCTCGTCGGCGAAATGGTGTATCTGGACATCATCAATCGCGCCAATCGCTATGTGCACATCATGACGCCGTATCTCATCATGGACAACGAGATGGTCACGGCGCTGACCTACGCCGCGCGCCGCGGCGTGGAGGTGCAGCTCATTCTGCCCCATGTGCCTGATAAAGAGATCGCTTTCTCGCTCGCGCACACCTATTACCGCCGCCTTTTGGAAAACGGCGTGCAGATCTACGAGTATGAGCCGGGTTTTGTGCATGCCAAGGTCTTTGTCAGCGATGACCGCAAGGCCGTCGTCGGCACGATCAACCTCGACTATCGCAGCCTGTACCACCATTTCGAGTGCGCCTCCTACCTCTACGAGACCCCGGAGATCGCCAACATCGAGCGCGATTTTCAGCAAACGCTCACGCACTGCGTCCGCGCAGACTACGAACTGCTCAAAAACGATCCTTTCCTGCGCAAGCTCATCGGCCCGGCCATGCGCATCATTGCCCCGCTGCTGTAAGCGAAGCAGCCGAAAACCACGTGCCGCGGCACGTGGTTTTTCCTTTTATCACACGAAAAGCAGCCGCCATGATCCGGATACAGCGCGCTTCCGCAGATGCTTTATTTGACTTGAGAGAACTTCTACTGCACCTTGAACCCCTGACCGTGCACTTCGGTCGAGTCGGTGACGAAGGTAAAAGCGCCCGGATCGGTCTCCTTGATGATCCGCAGGATCTGCGCAAGGCTGTTGCGGCGGGCAACGGTGATAACGATCTGCTTGTCACCGCGCGCATAGCCTCCCTGCGCCTTCACGATCGTCGTGCCGCGGTCGGCGCGTTCCGTAACTGCGCGCGAGACCTCGTCGCCGTGCTCCGTCACGGTGTAGATGACCTTGGCATAGTCCACGCCCTGTGCAATGGCGTCGACGATCTTCGAAACAATGAAAATCGCGATCGCTGAATACAGGGCAACCTCGATATCCTTAAAGACGATGACCGCAAAGGTGACGACCGAGATGTCGATGCAGAGCATCAGCATTCCCGTGCGCAGATTCGGAAAGATCCTTCGCAGCAGCAGTGCCAGAAGATCTGTTCCGCCGGTGCTGATCCCTCTTTGCAGCAGCAGTCCCGCGCCGAGGCCCGTGAACGTGCCGCCCGCGATCGCCGCGAGCAGAGGATTATTGGAGTAGGCCGGCAGCAGCATTCCAAAAACGTCTACCAGCACGGCGACGGAACCCGTGGCCGCAAGCGTCATGACAAGCGCACGGCGCTTGAATCTGCGCCATGCTGCAAGCAGCAGCGGCGTATTCAGCATGACCATCCACACGCCCACGCTGATGGGCGGGAACACCTCTGCCAGCGCCGTGGAAAGACCGGCTACGCCGCCCGGCGCAATATCGTTCGGCACATTGAATACTGCGATCGCCGCCGAGATGAGCGGGCAGGCAAACAGAACCGTCAGCACGTCCAACAGGACGTCTCGTTTTTTCTGCTGCTGTGCTGTCAGCTTTGCTCTCTTCATCATCACATCGCACCATTTCCTTTTTTATTCCGCGCCACGCAACGCGCAGTATAACATTTTAACTATAAGGGGTTTGCTCCGTTTTCGCAAGTGATGCGTAAGAATTCGGCGGTATGATCGAAAAGCAGAGGAAGAGATTCGGCAAAAATTACAAACCACCGGATCAGAGAACATCTGATTCGGTGGTTTGTCCGCAGGCTGTAAAATCTTCCAACGCCGCCTTTGGATAAATTGGCGGCTTTTCCAAAGACTAAGTGCAGTTTATCGAGTATAAAAGGAGTTTTGATAGATGAAAGCAACCGGAATTGTCAGACGGATCGACGACCTCGGCCGTGTCGTCATCCCCAAGGAGATCCGCCGCACCATGCGTATCCGCGAGGGCGACCCGTTGGAGATCTACACGAGCAAGGACGGAGAGGTCATTTTCAAAAAATATTCCCTTATGGGCGGCGTGGACGAGTTTGCCGCGCAGCTTTGCGAAACGCTGAGCAAATCGACTGGCACGACGGTCGCCGTCACCGACCGCGACAGCGTCATCGCCGCGGCGGGCAGCGCGCGCCGCGACCTCATCGGCAAGCGCATTAGCCCTCAGCTAGAGCAGATCATGGAAGGACGCGGCATCTACCGCGCCGCGCCGAGCGAGCGCAGCGTCTATGTCACCGAGTCGCTCGACCGCTACTGCGCGCTCATCGCTGCGCCCATCATTTCCGAAGGCGACGCGCTGGGGCTTGTGGTCTTTGTCGGCACCGAAGGGGAATCCAACGCAGGCGAAACGGAGTACAAACTCGCCCAGGCCATTGCGGGCTTTCTCGGCAAGCACATGGAGTGCTGAGACAAAAAAAGGAGACGGTTCGACTTGGAACCGTCTCCCTTTCGTTTTATTGTTACAGCGCGGCTAAACGCTGCGCGCCCTTCGTCTTGAGCCACTTGAGAAGCGCGAGCGCCGCCGCGATCGTTGCAGCCGAGACAAGCGCAAGATACACCGCCGCGCCGATGCGCCAGCCGAGCAGCAGATACAGCCCCGCGAGCAGTAGCGCGTAGGCCCAGCCGCCAAACATGGCGATCGCCACCGCAAGGCTCTGCTTAACGGGCGCAAGCTCATTCGTCCATGTAAGGTTCGCCCGCATCACACCGAGCGTCAGCCCAAGGCAGGCGGAAAAGGCGATGTACGAAAGCGCCGTGACGAAAATGAGCGGCAGCGCGGGCGTGAGCGGCAACACAAGCACCATGCACGCAAGCGGCACGAGCGCCGGGATCGCCGTGAGTGCAAGCTGCACCTTGAGCTTTGCGCGCAGCACCTGCCAGGGCGTGACCGGCAGCGACTGTGCAAGCCAGAGGTTTTTCCCCTCAAGCGAAACAGAGGGCGTCGCCATGTCGTTCATCGCCGCGATGGTGCACACACCCGTGCACAGCAGCACCTCCACGCAGCCGCCGCGGTTGCCGAAGGCCATCTGCAAAAGCGGCAGGAGCTCCCCGCCTTTGATCACGAGCGCCACGCCCGCGACCGGCAGCAGCAGGATACCAAGTCCGCAGTTGAGCATATAGTTCGGGCTGGCCGTAAAGCGCGCAAGCTCCTTTTTGAAAAGCGCCGCGTCCGCGCTCTGGCGCTTGGCGGTCTTCTCGCGGTAGACAGCGCGCTCCGACGCGCCCGTCGCGGTCGAAAGCTTCAAAAAGCTGTGCGCGAGCAGCGCCCACATCAGCGCAAACAGCGCCGCGACGATGAGCGAGACGAGCAGCATCGCACGTCCGTCGCCCGTGCCGACGCAGCCGACGAGATAGAGCGGATGCGCCGCACCCTTGATCTTCTCGCCATAGAGTGCGGCGTTGGCGACGAGCGCTTCCAGGGCAGTCTGCGCCTTAAAGACGAAGAAATAATACACCGCGATACCCGCGAGCGAGACGATGACCGTGATGAAATTCTTGCGTTTGAGCTTGCGGCTGACCTTTGCGACGAGCCAGCCGAGCGCGCAGGAGAGCGTGAGGACAAAGGCCGAAATGAACACCGTCAGCAGCACGCCGCCGAGGATCGCCATCGGCGCTGCCGAGACACGCATCCAGTAGACGATGACCGCCGGCACGATGACGACCGCGGCGTACATAAGTCCCATCAGGTAGACCCCGAGCAGGCGCGAAGCCATCAGCGTCCGCACCGGAATGGGGAGCGAGAGCAGCAGGTCGTTGTCCTTTGCGGCATACAGCCCCGCGTAGGTGTTGAACACGCTGCCGAACGCGCCGAGAAAGATCGCCATCAGGCTCATGATCGCAAAGTAGAGCCAGCTCATCCCCGCCTGCGCGAGCGGCGCGCAGAGCGCAAGGCTCATCCCGAAGAACATCCCGCCGATGATGACGATCATCACAAAGGTGAAAAGCACGATATATCCGACGACTGCGTTTTTTGAGCGTTTCTGATTCGTTTTGGCATTGTAAAAATAGCTGCGGAAGATCTCCATCAGCTGCTTTTTGACGAGCGTTTTCAGCATGATTCGCCCTCCAGCTCAAGGAAGACCTCCTCAAGCGAATCGTCGCCCTTGACCTCTTCCATCGTGCCGGAGCGGATGAGCTTTCCGCCCTTGATGATGGCGACCTTGTCGCAGAGCTTTTCAGCGACCTCGAGCACATGGGTCGAAAAGAAGATCGCGCCGCCCGCGTCGCACACCTCGCGCATCATGCCCTTTAGGATATACGAAGCCTTGGGGTCGAGGCCGACAAACGGCTCGTCCATCAAAATGAGCTTCGGCTCGTGCAGCCAGGCGGAAATGATGGCAAGCTTCTGCTTCATGCCGTGCGAATAGGCCGCGATGGGCTGGGCAAGGTCGTCCGTCAGCGCAAAAAGCTCGGCATACTTGCGGATGCGCGCTTGCCGCGTTTCCGCCTCCACGCCGAAGATGTCGGCGATAAAATTGAGGTACTGGATGCCTGTCATAAACTCGTAGAGGTCGGGGTTATCCGGGATATAGGCCAGCATTTTCTTGCAGGCGATGGGATCGTCCTGAATGGAATGTCCGCCGATGGTGATCGTCCCCGCGTCAAACTGCTGGATGCCAACGACGGACTTGAGCGTTGTGGTCTTGCCCGCGCCGTTGTGCCCGATGAAGCCGTAAATCTCGCCCGGCGCGATGTGGAGCGTCAGATCGTCCACAGCCTTCTTCTCGCCGAAGGTTTTGCTCAGGTGGTCAATATAGAGCATGTGCTTTCCCTCTTTTCTTTCCGCTTGTCAATTGCTTTTTCATAACTTTAGAATAATATCCCGCCCCCCCGATCTGTCAAGAGCGCATTTCATAAATTTTCCCGAACATTGCAGCGCATAAAAAAGAGCGTTCCCAAAGGAACGCTCTTTTGAAGCTTGATACTCGCTTACACCACGACGAAGAACTTGACGAGGAACAGCGCGGAGATCACATACGTCAGCGCGCTCACGTCCTTGGCCTTGCCGGAGAGCACCTTGACGAAGGTGTAGGAGATGAGGCCGAGGCCGATGGCGTGGCCGATGGAGCCGGAGATCGGCATGCCGATGAGCATGACCGCCACGGGCAGCATCTGATCCATGTCGCCGAAGTCCACATTCTTGAGACCCTGGAGCATCAGAACGCCGACATAGATGAGCGCGGCGGAGGTCGCAGCGCCGGGAATGATGGCGGCGATGGGCGCAAGGAACATACAGGCGAGGAACAGCACCGCCGCGGTGAGCGAGGTAAGGCCCGTGCGGCCGCCCGCTTCCACGCCGGAGGCGGACTCGATGAAGGTCGTGACGGTGGAGGTGCCGGTGCAGGCGCCCGCGACCGTGCCGATGGCATCGGAGAGCAGCGCTTCCTTCATGTTGGGCATGTTGCCCTCTTCATCGACCATGCCGGCGCGGGAGGCCGTGCCGACGAGGGTGCCGATGGTGTCGAACATGTCGATCATGCAGAAGGTGATGACGAGCGTGATGGCGGTGAACCAGCCGATGTTCACAAAGCCCGCAAAGTCAAACTTGAAGAGCGTGGTGGAGACCATGTCGGCAAAGGGCGGAGCAAAGCTTGCCGTTGCAAGGCTTGCAAAGGGGTTCACATGCAGGAAAATGGCGCTGCCCGCCCAGTAGATGACGGAGGAGAAGAGCATACCGAGCAGCACCGCCGCCTTCACGCCCTTCTTGGCAAGCACAACCATGACGAACACGCCGAGGAAGGCCGTCACAACGGTGAGGACCATCGTGTGGTAGCCCACCTCGCCCATGCTGCCCTTGATGATGCTGGGCGTGAGCGCGCCGAAGAAGTCGCGCATCATGTAGAAGGGGCTTGCAAAGCCGTTGCCCTCGGCATAGATGCCAACGTTGGAGCCGAGACCGACGTTCATCAGCATGAGACCGATGGCGGGGGCGATGCCGTAGCGCACGCCGAGGGGGATCGCCTCGACGATCTTCTCGCGCACCTTTAAGAGCGTGAGGATCAGGAACACGATGCCCTCCACCAGAATGATGACGAGCGCCGCCTGGAAGGCGGTTTCGTACTCGCACTCGTTGATGACGGCGATGTTGGCAACAACGACGGCGAAGAAGCTGTTGAGGCCCATGCCGGGCGCCATGACGAAGGGCTTGTTGGCAAGAAATGCCATGCAGATCGTGCCGATGGCGGAGGCGATGCAGGTGGCGAGGAACACGCCGTTCCACAGCGGCGTACCCACGGCAAAGTTGGTCAGCAGGTTCGGGTTGAGCGCGATGATGTAGGCCATGGTCATAAAGGTGGTCAGACCGGCAAGAAGCTCGGTGCGCACCGTGGTGCCGTTGGCCTTGAGCTGAAATAGCTTTTCCATAGTTTTCTCCCTTTCTGTTTGTTTTTTCTGCCCGCCAGCCTAACAAAAAATTAGGAAGCATGACAGATTTTCAGTCAATATTATAAACATCTTGCTAAAAAATTGCAAGCGTTCTGTTCATTCTCACGATACTTTCTCATTCCTCACCGAGAGGCGGCGCGGTTTTTGTTGTGTTTTTGGTTGCTTTGCGCTATACTATATTTAGTAAGAATTTGCACTTTGGGAGGTGCTTCCCATGAAATTGATGGTACTTGACGGCAACTCCATCGTCAACCGCGCCTATTATGGCGTCCGTCCGCTCACCACGCGCGACGGGTTTTTCACCCACGCGATCTTCGGCTTTCTCACGATGCTCTCGCGCCTTCTTGATGAAGAAAAGCCCGAGGCGCTCTGCGTCGCCTTCGACCGCCGCGAGCCGACCTTCCGTCACCTGGAATACGAGGGCTACAAGGCCACGCGCCACGCCATGCCCGAAGAGCTTGCCATGCAGATGCCCGTACTCAAAGAGGTGCTCGACGCGATGAACATTCCCCGCTACGAGCTCGCAGGCTTTGAAGCGGACGACCTCATCGGCACGATCTCGCGCAAGTGTGAAAAAGAGGGATGGGACTGCGTCGTTGCCACGGGAGACAAGGACTCTCTCCAGCTCGTCACCGAGCACACGACCGTCAAGCTCATCTCCTCGCGCATGGGCCAGACCACGACAAAGGACATGACACCTGAGGCGTTTTTCGAAAGCTACGGCTTTGCCCCCGCCCACATCGTCGACCTCAAGGCCTTGATGGGCGACGCGAGCGACAACATCCCCGGCGTTCCTGGCGTGGGGGAAAAGACGGCGACGGCGCTCATTCAGAAATACCAGAGCATCGACGAGATCTACCGCCTGCTGCCGGACATTGAGGCAAAACCGAACGTCATCAAAAAGCTCACCGAGGGGGAAGAGAGCGCCCGCAAGAGTTTTTATCTTGCGACCATCATCACCGACGCGCCGCTCGAATTTTCCCCGCAGGACAATCTGCGCAAATCGCCGTCCGACGCGCTCTACCCGCTCTTTATGAAACTCGAGTTCACGAAGCTTATCGACAAATACAGCCTCAAGCCGTCCGCCGACCTTCCCGCCTCCGAAGCGCCGGTCGACCTCGCCGTGACCGCCGAGGCCGTGACCACGGCGGAAAAGGCAGAAGAATATCTCGCGCTCTTCCGCAAGGCGGAGCATGTGACGCTCTTAACGCTGTCCGACCTCTCAGGCGTAATCGTCGACTGCGATACGGGCGAACATACCGCCGTCTCCGCTGAGTTTTACTTCAACCGCTATGAGGGCGACTGGAACGCGCTCCTGCGCGCGCTCTTTTCTTCCGACATCAAAAAGGTCAGTCACAATGTAAAAGATCTCCAGCGCACGCTGCTTGAAAACGATCTTCCCATCGAGGGCTTCGTTTTCGACACGGCGCTTGCGGGCTACCTTCTCGACGCAACGGCGGGCAAGTACGACATCGCCTCGCTTTTTGCCGCCTACTTCCACCAGACACTTGCCGAGCCGAAGCACTTGGACAGCGAGGCCTTCTCGATGCTTGGCAACACAGCTGAGGCCGAAGCAGCCTTCCACATCTACGCAAGCGCCGTCGGCGCGCTCTATGAAGCGTTCGCCCCCATGATCGAGCAGCGCGAGCTGCACGAACTCTACTACGAGGTGGAACTTCCCCTCTGCGCCGTGCTCGCGCGCATGGAGCACACCGGCATGCGCGTGGACGCAAATGCCCTCGCAGCCTTCGGCAGCGAAATGGAGGCGCAGCTCAAAACGCTCGAGCAGCACATCTACGAGGAAGCGGGCGGGCCGTTCAACATCAACTCCCCCAAGCAGCTCGGCGAGGTGCTCTTTGAGAGATTGCAGCTCCCGCACGGCAAGAAGACGAAGACCGGCTGGTCGACGAACGCGGACGTGCTCGAAAAGCTCCGCTGGGAGAACCCCATCGTCGAAGAGGTGCTGCAATACCGCCAGTACGCAAAGTTCCGCTCGACCTATTGCGACGGACTTTTGAAGGTCATCGCGCCCGACGGGCGCATCCACACAAGCTTCCAGATGACTGTCACAGCGACGGGCCGCCTCAGCTCGACTGAACCGAACCTCCAGAATATCCCCACGCGCACAAAGCTCGGCAGCGAATTTCGCCGGATGTTCGTCCCAGCAAGCGGCTGCGTGCTCGTCGACGCGGACTACAGCCAGATCGAGCTGCGCCTGCTCGCCCACATCGCGGGCGATGAGGCGATGCGCACGGCATTTTTGACCGGCGAGGACATTCACACCGTCACCGCCTCGCAGGTCTTCGGCGTGCCAGCCGAGCAGGTGACAAAGCAGATGCGCTCGCACGCGAAGGCCGTCAACTTCGGCATCGTGTACGGCATCTCCGCCTTCTCGCTCGCGCAGGACATTGGCGTTCCCGTGTATGAGGCAAAGGAATATATCGAGACCTACTTTGAGCGCTTCCCCGGCATTCGCCGCTATATGGACGAGGTCGTCGCGCAGGCGAAAGAGCGCGGCTATGTCGAAACACTGATGCACCGCCGCCGCGCGCTGCCCGAGCTGACCGCGAGCAACTTCAATACCCGCTCGTTCGGCGAGCGCGTGGCACGCAACATGCCCATTCAGGGCACGGCCGCAGACGTCATCAAGCTTGCGATGGTGCGTGTCGACAAACGACTGCGAAAGGAACAGCTCAAAGCAAAGCTCATCTTGCAGGTGCACGACGAACTGATCGTCGAATGCCCGGAGGAAGAAAAGGAACGGGTCGCGGCACTTCTCACCGAAGAGATGGAAGGGGCCATGCACCTCTCCGTTCCCCTGACCGCCGAAGCGCACTGGGGCAAGAACTGGCTCGAAGCCAAATAACCGGAGGACATCTATGGAACAGTTGAAGAAAAAAGTGCGCATCGTCCCGATGACAAACGAATATCTGAACGACGTGGCTGAGCTTGAGCGCGAGTGCTTCTCCAATCCCTGGTCGCGCAATATGCTCGCAGAGGAACTGGAAAATGCCTGCTCTGCCTTCTTAGTCGCGCTGGACGCGGAAAACGGCAGCGTCGTCGGCTACGCGGGGCTTCTCGCCGTTGTGGACGAAGGCTGCATCACCAAAATGGCCGTCCGTCCCGACTGCCGCCGCGGCGGGGTCGCGGGGCAGCTTCTCGATGTGTTCATCCGTTTTGCCGAGGGCAGCGGCCTTTCGTTTCTGACGCTTGAGGTGCGCGAGAGCAATTATGCCGCCATCGCGCTCTACGGCAGCCGCGGCTTCCGCGGCGAGGGACGCCGCAAAAACTACTATGACCACCCGAAAGAGGACGCCATCATTATGACGAAGGAATTCGGCGCGGCAGAAGCGGAGGCGCAGCAATGAAAATTCTCGCTTTCGAGTCCTCCTGCGACGAAACCGCCGTCGCGGTCGTCGAGGACGGACGAAAAATTCTCTCCGACGCCATCGCGTCGCAGGCAGACCTGCACGCGCTCTACGGCGGCGTTGTACCGGAGATCGCCTCGCGCAAGCACATCGAGGCCATCGCCGCGCTGACTGAGCAGGCGCTCAAAGAGGCCAGCGTTCAGAAATCCGACATCGACGCCGTGGCCGCGACCTACGCGCCGGGTCTCATCGGCGCGGTGCTCGTGGGGCTGAACTTTGCCAAGTCCGCGGCCTATGCGCTGAACGTGCCGCTCATTCCCGTGCATCACATCCGCGGACACATCGCGGCGAACTATCTCGCCTTCCCAGAGCTGGAGCCGCCGTTCCTCGCGCTGTGCATGTCCGGCGGCAATACCCTCATCGTCGATGTGCGCGGCTACACGGACTTTGCCCTTCTCGGTGCGACGCGTGACGATGCGGCGGGCGAGTGCTTTGACAAGGCCGCGCGCGTGCTTGGCCTTCCCTACCCCGGCGGCGCGGCGATGGACAAGCTCGCGCACGAGAGCACGGGCGGCGTTTATGACCTGCCGCGCGCAAAAATCGACGGGAGCCCCCTCGACATGAGCTTTTCCGGACTCAAAACCGCCGTTGTCAACCTTGCGCACAACGCAGATCAGGCCGGAAAGCAGCTCGACCGCGCCGCGCTTGCGCGCGACTTCACGCAGGCGGTTGTCGACGAGCTGGTACCGCGCGCGATGCTCGCCATGGAGCAAAGCGGGCATAAAGTACTCGTTGCCGCGGGCGGCGTGGCCGCAAACTCCTTCATCCGCACAGCGCTTGAAGAAGAATGCCGGAAGCGCGGCTATACGCTCTATCTCCCGCCGCTGAAGCTCTGCGGCGACAACGGCGCAATGATCGGTGCGCAGGGGTACTACGAATACCTCGCCGGGGTGCGCTCGGACTGGTCGCTCAACGCTTACGCAACAAGGGACATCGACGATCCCATCATCTGACATACGAAAGGGTACCCTCTTTTGACAGAGGATACCCTTTTTATCTCCGTTCCCCCACCCGATGCAAGAGGACGATTTCAGCTTGCATAATTCTCCGATTATGGTAACAAATCGAATTTCTGTTCTTTTACAAATCGAACAGTTTCAGAATTATGTAAATTTCGACACACACCTATTTCTGCGATATGTTTTCCATTCTACAGAAAGCAATTCTATTTTTCCTCTCTAATCAAGCGTTTTTCGGAAGTGCACTGCTGTGGATAAGTCTGTGGAAACTGTGGATAACTCATCGTAGAATCGTTTATTTAGAATATTATGTAAATTTGTCGCTTCCGCAAATCTCCTGTCGTTCATTCCGACGTTTTGTCGGAAAAGCACACACCTCTCCGCTTTTTGGCAACTTCTGTCGGAACTGCCGCATTCTATTTTTACTCTTTTGTCGAATACTTTGCCGCATTTCCCCCCTCCATTTTGCAGGAACTCTGCAAAATATACTATTTGTATATCACGGGTAAAATCCCCGCCGTTTTCACGGCGGGGATCGTTTCAGCAAGGAACCTGCACGCCGTAGCAGCCGCTCACGGGATCCAAAAACAACGGCAGGTGCGGCGTGCGGTAGGTAAACCAGACAAATGCAAACAGCAGCGCCCACAGCAGCGCAAAGCCCGCAAGCTGCATCGCGCCCCCGCGCAGCCGTCCGTCCGTCAGCCATCGGTAGCCCACAAGATAGGCAAGCGCGTCAGCCAGAAAGAAGATCAGGATATTCCCCCAGCCCGGCAGTTCCCCGAACGCGCCCGCGCACGTGTAAAAAAGCGTCGGGATCGCGGCAAGTCCCAGCAGGATCGACACCGCCTTGACGGCGAAGAAATTGCGGAACGCCTCGGAAAACACGATGAACTCCACCACCGCAAAAACGAAATATGGAAGAAACAGCAGCTTCATGTGCTCCCAGGTCGATTCGTTCACAGCCTGTCTCTTATACACATCTCCGAGCCCACGAGACTACGCTGCATCTCG
>ERZ1026931.314-NODE-314-length-21882-cov-12.851652_pt1 | contig 21882 bp, 18 predicted proteins | sample MGYA00519253_ERZ1026931 | MGnify/ENA primary metagenome ERZ1026931 (study PRJEB26926, sample SAMN06164831) | human gut metagenome | biome: ENVO:00009003; feature: ENVO:2100002; material: ENVO:00002003 | host: Homo sapiens | place: USA | collected 2012 ... | reverse complement strand
GTGTGGCATGCCTTACTCTCCGATTTATAACCTGAAGGCATTGTATCGCAGAAAAGGCATTACGGGGTGAGCAAACACGATTAAGTGATCGGTAGGGCAACATAAGTGTAACAATTAGCACCGAAGGATAAAAAAAGGTGCGCCAGGAGACGCACCAGTTGTTGCAAAATCAACAATGTGGGGAGATGTTTACCCCTTGCCTTTTACACTGCTGATAAAGGTGGATCGGGCAGATTTGGATCCCAGACGTTCCGCTTCATCAAGCAGCTTCAGCGCTTTATCAACATCGCCTTTCGCCACGGCATCCTTAATCGCCTGATTAAAATAACTTTCCGTGTCGTTCAGCATTGGCTCGCTTTTCTTCACGGGTTGTGGTGCCGGAGCAGCGACTGCTGCTGCCGGAGCCGCATAAGCCACCGCTGGTGCGGCGGTATTGCCAACCGTGACAGGACCAGGGCCAGAAGAACCAAACAGCGGCCCTACCAGCACACTGGAGGAGGAGCTGGTTTTGACTTTCAGTTTCAGCAGACCGTCAGTGGTGTGGCGGGCGATCGGGTCTGGGATATCCGGAATAGCATTACCTACCCCCTTGGCATAGGCTTTTGCCGGGTCAAGCAGCGTGGTGGTCTGCTGGAGATCTTTATCTGTGGTAAAGACCAGAACATAGAGTTTTTGCTGGCCCAGCGCTGGTGTTAAACGCATTACCCCTTCCAGACGATCGGCACTCATCACACCGGGCTCCTGGTAGGTGAAATAGCTGCTGGGGAAGAACGCAGATGGCGTCATGTTTTGGTCTAGAATTAAGACGTTTGGCGCAAATACGCTGGTTTGTTTATTGACTTCACTGGACAGCGTCAGGGTCAGCTCGCCAATGTTGGCCGGTACGCTATAGGCCGCGACCGGGCCAGTAATACCAGCGACATCCAGACGCTGGCCCGCTGTCGCAAGCTGTGTCGATTGGGTTTTGGATTGATCAACCGGCGTCCAGGTTAACTGTTGCAGCGCCGCAGTGGGAATAGCCGGGGCCGCGGTGGTGTTTTGTGGAACAATATTCACATCGGCCAGGCTGATGCCAGGCGCGCTGGCAAATAACCCTGCAGATAAACAAAGGGCAACGAGACTTTTCTTCATTTTCATTGTTATCACCTCAGATAGCATGGGTTCAGCGGTGGCCAGGCAATAGCGCGCTAAACCGTAATCAAGAGGGGCTTGCGCCCCTCTTTCGGTCTTTACGTCAGGTTAGTGCTGAATTACCACCAGATTTCCATCTGAGCACCGAAGGACCACTCATCGCTGTCGCCACGGCTGGTAGTGCTGATACCGGAGTTGGTTGCAGCAGCATATTTAGAGACTGAATCTCCGTTTTTCACGTAGCCCCATTCTTCATCCCATTTGGCATAGGTTGCAAAGACGCGGATTGCCGGACGAGACCAGATGCTGTCGCCTGCCTGCCACTGTTGCGCCAGGGTGATTTTGTATTGGCTGTTGCGATCGCCAGTCTGTTGAGATTTGACGTTGTCGTAGCCGACTTCCATCAGGGTGCTCATGATTGGTGTCCATTTGTACATCGGACGAATACCCACGGTGTACCATTCAGTACCCAGGTCGTTATCCATGTCGAGGTTCTGGTACATGCCGACGTACATCAGGTCCCACTTGTCGCCAAGGGAGATGGCACCGTGGTCGAGAATACGAACCAGGCTACCGTTGTTATTCACAACGTTGTTGGCGAAATTCGTCTTAGTCCCGTCTGGATTAGTAATGGTTGTCGTAGAAGAACCATAAGAACCCTGGTTCAGACCTTTACCCTGAGTGGTCATGGAATCTGTCGCGTACTGAACCACAAACTTGTTGTAGCCCTTCAGCATGCTCTGGGTATGTTCAGCGGTGAACATCCAACCGTCTTTAGATGCGCCGTCTGCCAGACTGTAGTCGTCGGTGGTGTTAGCACGACCGTAGTCGACGCCCAGTTCCAACATACCATCCGGGTTAATTGCCATCTGCGCTAAACGTACGTCAAATACATCGTTTGCGGTGTCTTTGGTACGGTCATAGATATTCTGGCTGCTGAACGCGTATGAACCGCCCGCTTCCTGAGAACGGGTTGCTGCCAGAGAAAGTTTACCGAAGCCCAGATCGACGTTTTCAATACCGGCGCCAGGACCTGAAATATCCCAGTAGTAGAAGTCGATCATGTGGACGTCATGACGCTGATAGAAGCGCTTACCGGCCCAGATAGTGGAGCCTGGCAGCCATTCGATCAGGTTTTTACCCTGCACGTTGGCTTCACGGAAGGCCGGATCAGTCCCTTCCCAGTCATTTTGCTGTGCAACGGAATAGGCAACGTTAGTATCGAAGTAGAAGCTCTTATCGCCCTCTTTCCACACTTCCTGACCTAATTTGATTTCCGCATAGGTTTCACATTCGTTACCAAGACGGTATTTACTTTGTGCACCTGTTGCCTGGAAACACTGTTGTTCACCGCCGCTACCTGTCCAGCCAATGCCGGAACGAGCATAACCATGGAAATCCACAGCCATTGCCTGAACAGACATAATGCCTGCTGCTACAGCAACCGCCAGAGGGAGTTTGCGCAGAGTAATCATCGTTCTATCTCCTGAGATCATTGCTTTTCTTTGAACGCTTCACCTTGACGGATTTGCGTTTTTTTTAATGGGACACCTTAAACGCCCGGCTCTTGGTGCAACCGACGACATGCAGTGCCATCCTCACGGAACAGATGGCAACGCTCTGGCGGCAGGCCGATAGCGAATGTGGCACCCTCTTCTACCAACACCACGTCGTTCTGGCGGTAAACCAGGTTTTGACGGATGGCGGGGATCTGGATATGAATTTGTGTTTCGTGACCAAGCTGCTCGACCACCTGCACTTCACCTTCGAGGGTGACATCGGCGATATCGCTGGGCAGCAGATGTTCCGGGCGGATACCTAAAGACATGTTGGCGCCAACCTGTACCGCATGGCTGTCTACCGGGAGCCATATTTGCTGGCGGTTGGGCAGTTCAACCTGCACCTGATCGATGGCCGTTGCCGTGACTTTCACCGGCAGGAAGTTCATCTTCGGGGAACCAATGAAGCCCGCCACAAAGCGGTCAGCCGGGTAGTGATACAGCTCCAGAGGCTTACCAACCTGCGCTACGCGACCGGCATCCAGCACCACAATTTTGTCGGCCAGCGTCATCGCTTCGACCTGATCGTGGGTGACGTAAATCATCGTGCGGCCAAGACGTTTATGCAGGCGGGAGATTTCAATGCGCATCTGCACGCGCAGAGCGGCGTCGAGGTTTGACAGCGGTTCATCCAGCAGGAAAACGCGCGGTTCGGCGACCAGCGTTCGGCCAATCGCCACACGCTGACGTTGTCCGCCGGAAAGCGCTTTTGGTTTACGCTCCAGCAGGTGCGCCAGTTGTAGAACTTCCGCAACCTGATTCACGCGCTGGTTCATCACCTCTTTTTTCGCCCCGGCCAGTTTGAGGCCGAACGACATGTTCTCCGCGACAGACAAATGGGGATATAACGCGTAGGACTGAAAGACCATGCCCACACCACGTTCGGCGGGCGGAATGTCGTTCATCCGGGTCTCCCCGATAAACAGGTCACCACTGGTGATGGTTTCAAGTCCGGCGATCATACGCAGCAAGGTCGACTTACCGCAGCCTGACGGTCCGACAAACACCACGAATTCCCCTTCGTGAATGTCGAGATTGATATCTTTCGATACCACCACGTCACCCCAGGCTTTCGTTACATTTCGTAGCTGTACGCTCGCCATGCCCTTCTCCCTTCGTTACAACCTGTCATCGACAGCAACATTCATGATGGGCTGACTATGCGCGATCCCTTGACTGCGTGAATCCTCCACCCCCCGGCTTTTTTATGGGGGAGGAGGCGGGAGGATGAGAGAGCAGCGTCTGAGACCCGGGCCGTACGCAGCGGAGGAATTTCGTGATGCAGCCTGCAAAAATCAGTGGGTTTTTATGTGCGCCAGTGCGCAATACTCACATTTATGTAACACAGATCACATAAAGAGCGGGTGGGGCGTAGGGGTAAGGAGGATGGAAAGAGGTTGTCGTATAAAGAAACTAGTAACCGTTAAGCCACCTCTGCAAAATCACCAAACAGGATGGGAACTATGAAAATCAAAACTGGCGCACGCATCCTCGCATTGTCTGCATTAACGACGATGATGTTTTCCGCCTCGGCTCTCGCCAAGATTGAAGAAGGTAAGCTGGTTATCTGGATTAACGGCGACAAAGGCTATAACGGCCTCGCTGAAGTGGGCAAAAAATTCGAGAAAGACACCGGTATCAAAGTCACTATTGAGCATCCGGACAAACTGGAAGAGAAATTCCCGCAGGTTGCCGCGACCGGCGACGGCCCGGACATCATCTTCTGGGCACATGACCGTTTTGGCGGCTACGCTCAGTCTGGCCTGCTGGCTGAAATCACGCCTGATAAAGCGTTCCAGGACAAACTCTACCCGTTCACCTGGGATGCCGTACGCTATAACGGCAAACTGATTGCCTACCCGATCGCGGTTGAAGCGCTGTCGCTGATTTACAACAAAGACCTCGTTCCAAATCCACCGAAGACCTGGGAAGAAATTCCTGCGCTGGATAAAGAGCTGAAGGCGAAAGGTAAATCCGCGCTGATGTTTAACCTGCAAGAACCGTACTTCACCTGGCCGCTGATTGCTGCCGACGGTGGTTACGCGTTCAAGTTTGAGAACGGTAAGTACGATGTGAAAGACGTGGGCGTGGATAACGCTGGCGCGAAAGCGGGTCTGACCTTCCTGGTTGATCTGATCAAGAACAAACACATGAACGCGGATACCGACTACTCCATCGCCGAAGCGGCCTTTAACAAAGGCGATACCGCGATGACCATTAACGGTCCGTGGGCGTGGTCCAACATCGATAAGAGCAAAATCAACTACGGCGTCACGCTGCTGCCAACCTTCAAAGGCAAAGCGTCTAAACCGTTTGTTGGCGTTCTGAGCGCCGGTATCAACGCCGCCAGCCCGAACAAAGAACTGGCGAAAGAGTTCCTCGAAAACTACCTGCTGACCGATCAGGGTCTGGATGAAGTGAACAAGGATAAACCGCTGGGCGCCGTTGCGCTGAAATCCTTCCAGGATCAGTTAGCGAAAGATCCACGTATCGCCGCCACCATGGATAACGCCCAGAAAGGCGAAATCATGCCGAACATCCCGCAGATGTCCGCATTCTGGTATGCCGTTCGTACCGCAGTGATCAACGCAGCCAGCGGCCGTCAGACCGTTGATGCCGCGCTGAAAGATGCACAGGGTCGTATCACCAAGTAATACGGTTTCCCTTATTTTTTAGGGAATCAGGTTTATTGAATACGTTGTTACGCGAAATCATTCGCGCTACATCGAGGCGGCAAGGAGGCAAATCCCCAGGAGCTTACATAAGTAAGTGACTGGGGTGAGCTTCCGCAGCCAACAAAGAGGTAGTGCGAAGGATAAAGCGTAAAGAGGAAGATCCCCATGGATGTCATTAAAAAGAAACACTGGTGGCAAAGCGACACGCTGAAATGGTCAGTGATGGGTCTGCTTGGGCTGCTGGTCGGTTACCTTGTTGTTTTGATTTACGCTCAGGGGGAGTACCTGTTTGCCATCATGACGCTGATTTTAAGCTCTGCTGGCCTGTATATTTTCGCTAACCGTAAAGCCTATGCCTGGCGCTATGTTTACCCGGGCGTTGCCGGTATGGGGCTGTTTGTCCTGTTTCCGCTGATTTGTACGATCGCCATTGCCTTTACCAACTACAGCAGCACCAACCAGTTGACCTTTGAACGTGCTCAGGAAGTCCTGATGGATCGTTCTTATCAGGCAGGTAAAACCTACAACTTTGGCCTGTATCCGGCGGGTGATGAGTGGCAACTGGCCCTCACCGACGGTGAAACTGGCAAGAATTATCTCTCCGACGCCTTTAAATTTGGCGGCGAGCAGAAACTGCAACTGAAAGAAGCCGAGGCGCTGCCGGCGGGCGAACGTGCAACGCTGCGTATCATTACACAGAATCGACAGGCGCTTACCCAACTGACCGCCATCCTGCCGGATGAAAGCAAAGTTACCATGAGTTCGCTACGCCAGTTTTCCGGCACACAGCCACTCTATACGCTCGCGGATGACGGTACGCTCACCAACAGCCAGAGCGGCGTAAAATACCGCGCCAACAACGATATTGGCTATTATCAGGCGATTAACGCTGACGGTAGCTGGGGTAGCGAAAAACTCAGCCCAGGCTATACCGTTACCATTGGCTGGGATAACTTCACTCGCGTGTTTACCGACGAAGGCATCCAGAAACCATTCTTCGCCATCTTCGTCTGGACGGTGGTCTTCTCGGTACTGACCGTTATTTTGACCGTTGCCGTGGGGATGGTGCTGGCCTGTCTCGTACAGTGGGAATCTCTTAAAGGCAAAGCGATTTACCGTGTGCTGCTGATTCTGCCGTATGCCGTACCGTCGTTTATCTCGATTCTGATTTTCAAAGGGCTGTTCAACCAGAGCTTTGGTGAAATCAACATGATGCTGAGCGCGCTGTTTGGCATTAAACCGGCCTGGTTCAGCGACCCAACCACCGCGCGTTCGATGATTATTATCGTCAACACCTGGTTGGGCTATCCGTACATGATGATCCTGTGCATGGGTCTGCTGAAAGCGATCCCTGACGACCTGTATGAAGCCTCGGCGATGGATGGCGCAGGCCCGTTCCAGAACTTCTTTAAGATTACGCTACCGCTGCTGATTAAGCCGCTAACGCCGCTGATGATTGCCAGCTTCGCCTTTAACTTTAACAACTTCGTGCTGATCCAACTGTTGACCAACGGTGGCCCGGACCGTCTTGGCACCACCACTCCAGCAGGCTATACCGATCTGCTCGTGAGCTACACCTACCGTATCGCCTTTGAAGGCGGCGGTGGTCAGGACTTCGGTCTGGCAGCAGCAATTGCCACACTGATCTTCCTGCTGGTCGGCGCACTGGCGATTGTGAACCTGAAAGCCACACGTATGAAGTTTGATTAATTGGAATAACCAGGCGTCATTGGCGCGGGCAGTTTGAGCTCGGCCAGTGCGGAAGAACCGGAGCGTACACGTAGTACGTGAGGATTCTGAGCACTGCCCGAGTTCAAAATGGCAAGCAAAATAGCCTGGAGCGGTATCAAGGGGAGTAAAAATATTATGGCTATGGTTCAACCCAAATCTCAGAAGTTACGTTTATTCGCCACGCACTTAGGGTTGCTGATTTTTATCGCAGCAATCATGTTCCCGCTGCTGATGGTTATCGCTATCTCGCTGCGTGAAGGTAACTTTGCCACCGGCAGTCTGATCCCAGAAAACATCTCCTGGGAACACTGGAAACTGGCGCTGGGCTTTAGCGTTGAGCACGCGGATGGCCGCGTGACGCCACCGCCGTTCCCGGTACTGTTATGGCTGTGGAACTCGGTGAAAGTGGCCAGCATTACCGCGATCGGTATCGTGACGCTTTCCACCACCTGTGCTTACGCCTTTGCCCGTATGCGTTTTCCAGGCAAAGCAACCCTGCTGAAAGGGATGCTGATTTTCCAGATGTTCCCGGCGGTGCTGTCTCTGGTCGCGCTGTATGCCTTGTTTGACCGCCTGGGCCAGTACATTCCGTTTATTGGTCTGAACACACACGGTGGCGTGATCTTCGCTTATCTCGGCGGTATCGCACTGCATGTATGGACGATTAAGGGCTATTTTGAAACCATCGACGGTTCGCTGGAAGAAGCGGCCGCGCTGGATGGCGCTACGCCGTGGCAGGCATTCCGCCTGGTGCTGCTGCCGCTTTCCGTACCAATTCTGGCGGTCGTGTTTATTCTGTCTTTCATTGCCGCTATTACCGAAGTACCGGTCGCGTCACTGCTGCTGCGTGATGTGGACAGCTATACCCTTGCGGTAGGTATGCAGCAGTACCTCAATCCACAGAACTATTTGTGGGGCGACTTTGCCGCCGCAGCTGTACTTTCCGCCATTCCGATCACTCTGGTGTTCCTGCTGGCACAGCGCTGGCTGGTCAACGGACTGACAGCGGGCGGTGTGAAAGGTTAAGTTTTACCGAAGTAACTGCCCGGCAACGGGCAATGCCACTGCAACCCTCAACTTATGTTATCCCAACCTGTGACTGTTATTCGGCGCTCTACGGAGCGCCCTTTTTTTTATGTAAATTCCATACGCTTAAGCGATGTAAAACGTTTACACTCACTGGATTATTTTTATTGACAGATAGTTAACATCTTTGTGATAAGCATCACATATGCAAATTTTCATAATGACGAAAACAAAATACAGAATAACAGTTCCACTCGTGAAATATTACATTACCCTAACGATAAATTCGGGCGGGTAACAAATATGAAAGTTTATAATTTTGATAAGGTTATTTCACGCGACGAAACTTATAGCGCCAAATATAATAACAAGAGACGGGACATCATCCCTCTGTCTGTAGCTGATATGGATATCCCCGTAGCTGATTTTATAATTTCTGAATTATCAGCCGCAAACCAGAAAGGTATCTACGGTTATACATTATTAAGTGATGACTGGCAGCAGGTTACGGCGCAGTGGTACCAACGCCATTATACCTGGACGGTTAATCCTGAACACATTGTTTTTTGCCCACGTGTGGTACAAGCCGTCTCATTATATATCCAAAATTTTACCCAGCCGGGAGATGCCATTGTCAGCCTGGCACCGGCCTATCACCCTATTAGCCATGCAGTTGAAGTCAACCATAGAGTATTGCTGGAAAGTGCGTTGCTTTATCGTGACCGCCACTATGAAATAGACTTTGCAGATCTCGAAGAAAAATTTAAAATAGCTTGTTGTTTCATTCTAATATCTCCGCATAATCCAACCGGAACAATCTGGTCAGAACATAATTTAAGAAAAATAGCATTATTAGCAGAAAAATATAATATTTTTATTATTTCTGATGATGTTCATGCCGATTTCAATTTTAATAATAAAAAACATCAAACCATTTCTTCGATAAGCTCATACGTTGCACAAAACTCATTTATTTGTACATCTCCAGCAAAAACATTCAATATGGCCGGTCTTGAAATCGCCAATATTGTTATTGCTAATGATAAGTACCGAGAAAAGTTTAAATCAGCACTTATTGCAGCAGGTATCCATAATCCTGGTTATTTCTCTGTTCCTGCATTTCTCTCCGCATACCGGCATGGCGATTCTTGGTTAGCAGCACTAAAAGATTATCTGGACGAAAACAGGAGATGGGTTCAATCATTCTGCCAGGCTCACTTTCCAGACTGGGTTGTCGCCTCTGGTGGTGGAACTTACATGTTGTGGATCGACTACCGAGCGATGAACATCAGCGAAGAGCAACTACGTCATTGGTTTGTCTCGCTCGCAGGTGTTGAGATGAGTTGGGGATCAGATTTTGGCGATGAAGGACTTGGTTTTTTCCGTGTGAACATCGCCACGCCGAGAACCATTCTTACACAAGCATTTGAACGGATTTATCAGAGCATACCCTTCACTACAGGAGTTTCCCTCCATGAATAATAACAATACTCCAAGAACACCAACTCTGGTGGAATCATTGTTACCAATACTAGCGATGGTTCTATTGCTGGGAGTTGGCTATGCAGCTTTCGATCTGCCACCTGAGCCATTAATGGTTCTTTCAACCGTCATTGCTGCGCTGTTAGTTAAGCGGTTGGGGTACGGCTACAATGCAATCCTTGAATCAATATCGCAGAAAATCGCCAAAACAATGCCTGCTCTGCTAATTTTGATCAGCGTGGGTCTCCTGATTGGGACATGGATGATAGGCGGTACTATTCCGCTGATGATTTATTACGGCCTTAATCTGATAAATCCTTCAATGATCTATGTGACGGCACTGCTCGTTACTGCCGTCGTCTCTGTATGCACTGGGACATCCTGGGGATCGGCAGGCACCGTCGGTGTAGCGTTTATGGGTGTGGCCATCGGAATGGAGGCTAATCTGGCAGCAACTGCTGGCGCTATTGTGGCGGGGGCTTATTTCGGGGACAAACTGTCTCCCCTTTCTGGCGACACTAACCTGGCCGCGATGGCAGCCCAGATAGATCTCTATGAACACATCGCTCATTTACTTTACACAACCCTTCCTTCATTGATTCTGTCAGCCGTTGTTATGACCCTCTATGGAATGAATGGCGATCTCGGCGGCTCAACCGTTCCCGACAAAGTTCAGTTAATTACAGAAGGATTAAAGGGAATTTATCATTTTAATTTGTTGTTATTGCTACCCATTGCCATTGTCCTGTACGGTTCGATTACCAAGAAACCAACTATTCCAATTATGCTTGTTTCGGCACTGGTAGCCATGATCAACGCCAGCGTCATTCAGGGTTTCGCACTACACGACATTGTAAAAAGTGCAGTAGACGGATTTAACGTTTCAATGCTTACCGATAAAGATGTTAATCCGCTATTAGGTAATTTGCTTAACCGCGGTGGCATGAACTCGATGATGAGTACGTTGCTTATTTGTTTCTGCGCCCTTTCATTCGCGGGAACATTGGCCTTGAGCGGCGCTTTAGAAGTCATCGTCCATAATCTGCTCAAATTAGTTCATTCCACAGGAACCATGATTCTTGCGACTATTGCCTGTGGTTTAACAATGATTAGCGTGACCTGTAATGGTCAGATCTCAATCCTGATCCCGATTGAAATGTTACGAAGTGCTTATATTGAGCGCGGTCTACACCCAAAAAATCTGGCGAGGACTGTAGAAGACTCTGCCACCATATTTGAACCGATTCTGCCCTGGACTGCCGCGGGTGCCTACATGGCAGGTACGCTTGGTGTTGCTACATTAAGCTATCTTCCGTGGGCTATTCTCTGTTGGAGTGGCATTTTCTTTGCGACGCTATGGGGTTTCACTGGATTTGGCATCGCTCGCCTGTCCAAAGAAAAGCAGCAACAGCTCATGATGGAAACCGTAAATGAAAGCAAATAGAATCGGTCTGATTAAGATATTCGCCAGTAATTAACCACATCTACACGCCGCAGCCCGATTGCGGCGTGTTGTCTTTTACTCTCGCTTCAGCCGTTTAGAATTACACAGCCACAGGGTGATCACCAGCAGCAGGATCGCCGCGGAATAGATCAGCACATCCATCGGCGCTTTATGATCGACGATGATCAACCGCACAATCGCGGTGATCCCAATATAGACAAAATAGCGCAACGGAAAGTAAAAACCTGACTGAAAGTACTTCACAATCAGCGCGATAAATTCAAAGTAGAGGAAGTAAACCACCAGCCCTTCCACCAGCTCATACTTGCTGGTTTGTTCCGGCGCGAACAGCACATCTGCCAGATGCAGCGTTTCTTTCCCGAGGAATACAACCAGGATCAGACCCAGACTCAGCAGCCCCAGATTCAACACGGTCTGTAAGATGGTGGAGATAAACTCCACGCGCGGACGAGATAGCGACGTCATAACAGCACCTCTTACTCAGTGACAGGGTTCCTGTATAACGCAAAAATGTGACAGAGATCTACATTTTTTGTTTATGTTTTGTGCAAGAAAGGTCAGTGGAGAATGATGAATGTCACGACACATTTCACAGGATGAAGTATGCAGCTAAGACAATCCGCTGTACGCAACGTTACCTGCGGTGAGAACGTGGTGATTTATGAACCCGCCAATCTCTACGACTGCACATTGGGTGACAACGTTTTTGTCGGACCATTTGTTGAAATCCAGGGTAATACGCAGATTGGTGCAGACAGCAAAATTCAGTCGCACACCTTCATCTGCGAATATGTCACCCTCGGCGCCCGCTGTTTTATCGGTCATGGCGTGATGTTCGCCAACGATATGTTTCGCGAAGGAAAACCCAACGCCGACCGCAACAGTTGGGGAAGAATTATCATTGGCGACGATGTTTCGATCGGCAGTGGCGCGACCATTCTGGCGGTCACTATTTGCGATGGCGCGGTCATCGGCGCAGGGAGCGTGGTGACCAGATCGATCACCGAGAAAGGCGTGTATGCGGGAAACCCGGCAAAATTATTGCGTCGCATATAACTTGCCGGTTAGCTCGATTAACGGAAATTCACGCTGCGATCGCTGGTCATGTCGTACAGACCAAACTTACGTCCAAGCTGCTGGCCGCCATCACGCGTTAGCGGCGTCCAGCCAATCGCCGCGCGGCTGCGGGTCGGGCCAGACGAGAACAGGTCCAGTGGCACGGAAACGTACACTCCTTTGGTAAAATCACCCTCTCCGTACTCATCCGGCGAGGCGTCGGTGATAGTCGCATAGCCGCCTACCACCACACCGCTGTCAAAGCGTTTCGCCACTTCCAGCGTTCCGCCCTTATCCCCCGCCAGATACTGACCCACGCTGGCTTTCACCAGTACATCCTGGGCAAACGACGGATTCCAGTAAGCCGTCAAATGCCCGGTCTTCACGCTGTAGTCGGTGAATTTCATCATGTCCTGCGCGCTTCGCCAGTCACGCTGTTTCACGTAGTTGGCATCAACACCAAACGCCCAGTTGCTGTCCAGCGGACGATACAGCACTTCCGCCCCCGCTCCGCCGTACATGGTTTCCAGATAGCCACCGTAAACCTGTCCGTAGAACCCATTTCCGAGTGACTGGAAGTAGTTGGCCTGCAGGTTATTCACGTAGACATCGTTTTGCACATACTCGCGCACGTGGGTACGCACTCGTGGTAAATGCGAATCCTGCGGCGGGTTGGTGTAGTTAAATTTGTCATAGTTATTGGCGAGGTTGGCGAACAAACTCCCGGTAGTCAGCAGGTGATCGGTAACCCACCAATCCGCCGTTCCCATCACGCCCAACTGATACATATAGAAGTTTTCCGGGCCGCCCACGGACTGGTTAAGCACCGGATCAATGTGGAAATCGAAGCGTGACTTATCGATATACCAACCCTGCTCGGTCGTTTTCGGCACCACGGGCTCAACGCGTTTTTGCGCCAGCTGGGTTTCATGGCCCAACGGTTCGCCTTCCAGATGGCGCTTGAGGCTGGAAACCTCCGTTTCGGTCGTCACCTGCGGTAAGTTAAGACGATTTTCCGTAATACGGATCGTGCGGATCCCGTCGGGAAGATCGTTCATCACGATCCGGTTGGCACGTTCGATCCCTTCGCGCGAATCACGGTATTTCACCTGTTCACCGGTCACATACAGCGTATCTCCCTGCACCTGAATTTTAGGATCGGCCAGTCCGGCGTTATATTTCAGCAGCGTTAGCTGATTCGCCACCACCGAGTGTTGCAGGATGGCATCCTGCGGCTGTGGCTGGTATTTCGGGCGGGCGTTGTCGTTATAGTTTGGCCGCAGATCGTTGAAGTTAGTCCGCAGCGTGACTCCAAACATAAAGGTGTTCCCGCGCTCATAGCTGAGGTTAACGTCGGCCCAATCGGTGACGCGATAAATAGCGCCGACGTTAAACTTGCTCTTCTGATCCAGCTTGCCCGCAAAATCCTGCTGGTAATTGTTTCCCTCATATTCCAGTTTCAGACGCAACGGCTGCCAGGGCGTCTGATATTCGACGCCACCAAACAGCGATGCCGGGCCGTGGAACATCTGGCTGCCGTCAATAGAACCGGCCTGCTTGTAGCTGTTATCGCGATAGCAGAATTTATCGCTGTATGAGCAAAACGGATTGCTGACGTTGCCGCTGGTCCCGAGATATCCCCAACCCAGACCAAGCGAGAAATCAAACGGTCCCCAGGCTTTATTCGCCACAATATACTCCGCATCGAACAGGCCAGTTCCGCCAATATCTCGTGCGCCAACAGCCACCTGTGGCATCCAGTAGCTCTCTTCCCACAGCCGCAGTTTGAGATCAAAAGCTTTATCCTTGTAAGTCTGATCGCCAGAAAACGACTCCACGCTACTGTATTGTTTGGTACGCACATCGGTGTAGCGCAGCGTGGTTTCCAGCCACGGGAAGAGCTGCACCGACGCAGAGTAGTAGCGGTACTGATCGTTATCGCGGTAGTTGAGGCTCATTTCGCCCTCGCGCGCCATGCGTGCGGTTGGGGTTTGCAGCAGCCCCACGCCACCAAAATCGGACTGGGAAGGCCCAATGGGCGCGGGCCAGGTTTCACCATGGCAGGCAACGCTTACGCCCAGCGCCAGTAAGCTGAGCAGGTAAGTTTTTCTCATTATTCGGGTATCCGCTGGGTCAGGGTGCGAAGAATGTCGGCATTGATTTCATCCGGGGTGCTGCTCCAGACAGCATCAGAGAGTCCGACATAAATGATGCTGCCGGGCATCGGCTCAATGTGACGTTTGTTCCAGTAAGCGACCGGTACTTTTTGCGTGCGCCCGTCGGGATAGATAACCCAGGCGAAGCTACGATCCGCACCGCTGAGCCGACTTTGTCCATCGAGATAACTGGCAACATCACGCCCGGGCATAAACGGTTGTTTACCCGGATGGCTTAGCAGGCCAAACAGCGTGATATGCGTTGGCTGCGCTCCGACCCATAGCGTGTAATTGCCCTGCAACGGCGGGTTGCCTCGCTCGCTAACGCGCACAACATCCGGGTCAAGATTAATCATCTGCCTTCCGGTCACCTTCAACGCCTGAATTTGCTGGCGTAATGCGTTGATAGCGGCAGCATCGTCACCGCTTTCTTCGGTACCCAGCGTCGCCAGGCGAGCCAGTAACGCCTGCTGCTGACGTTCCGCCTCCGTCGTCGCCCGCTCTTCGCTGATAACCGCGCCAGGCCACCAGCTATTGCTCAACCGCGGCTGTCCGACCAGGTCGAGCAGATGTTCGGCCCCGGTCAGCGTTTTTGGCTCTTCGCTGGCGGAGGTAAAGACCTTAACGCTGCCCGCAGCAAAAACAGACGCTGCGCTCAGGCTCAACAGCAGCGTCATAACGGCTCGTTTGATCATGATTTTGCCGCCTTAATCAGCGTGGTTTTCACCGGGAAGTAATGCGCGCCAAGGTACTGTTCCGACTGGCGAATCTGCCCTTCACTGTCGATCCAGTAGCGGTTATGCCAGCGCGTTTGATCGGTGGTTACCTCTTCATCGAGGATCCGTACCGGCGTGTCATCGTTGCCGACCTTGATGGTGTCTGCGCCATCCCATGTGAAAACCGAGCGCGCGGTGGCATAGCGTACCTGCTGATGTTCAGTCCAGCCCATCGTGCGGGTCCACGTTGCGCCATCGACTATGTGATTTGGTTTGATGAGTGGGTCTGCCGCCAGATTATTCACCTCAATTAGGTTGTCCCCGCCGAGATGCGTTTTCACAATGCGCCCATGCTGCGTGACGAGAATAGCCCGATCCTGAGTCACCCATTTCTGCTGTCCGTTTTCCGCAAACGCGAGTACCACAAACAGCTGGGGGCCGCCGTTTAGCTGCATATACTGGCTGGCGTAGGGCATATTTTGGATTTCATCGTCTGTCATCTGTACGCCGGGAGTACCAAACACGCTATCCCACAGCGAATGCCCCAACCCTTCGGTGGTGGCTGAGCACGCCTGCAGTAACAGGCAAACCATTATGAGCGCTGGTCGCTTCACGACGTTTCTCCGCATTATTGCCGGGTGGCGCAACGCTTACCCGGCCTACAAATCCCACAGACTTTTGGCAATTCAAAATAACCACACCGAAGTGTGGTTAGAATTAAACGTACCTTTATTACTGGGTACTGGTGGTTGTGGTGGTTGTGGTTCCGGTATTAGAACCATCGCCGCCACCGGTCGCCGCCAGGGCAACCCCCACCGCAGAACTTACGGTACTCACGCTGGTTGCGGAGGAACTTCCTGCCGAAACCGACGCGGCAGCCGACCCTGCAGCCTCACCCACCTGAACGGGGGCGGCATAGACAGAAGTCGCCGCAAGCGCAGATATAGCCCACAGGCCATACAGAACTTTTTTCATCACAAATTCCCTTCATTGTATGAATGGAGATTTACCCAAAAGAATTTCGGGCGAGATCGAGTATACACAAGCCAAAGTGTGCAAATTACGCCACGCGGGAATTTAGGATAATTAGATAATGAAAGTATAAATATTTAAAAAATACAACAAAGACAAATAAATCAATAAATTAAAATATAAAAATTTAAATGCAATATCCGGTAAATCCGAAAACATCAGAAATTAAACAACATTAAGAAAATTATTTTAGGATTAAACTCAATTAAGGTGTGAAGCTAAAACGTAGATATCCTGGAGCATTCTTATAAAAAAAGCCGATATTAATATCGGCTTTTTATTTCATTAATGCCGGATGCGGCTAAACGCCTTATCCGGCCTACAAGTGTGTGCCTGTAGGCCTGATAAGCGTAGCGCCATCAGCCACGCCAGGACTTATAACGGTTAATCAAACCGTTGGTGGAACTGTCGTGGCTGCTCACTTCAGAACCATCTTTCAGCTCTGGCAGAATGCGGTTTGCCAGCTGTTTGCCCAGCTCAACGCCCCACTGGTCAAAGGTGAAGATGTTCAGGATAGCGCCCTGAGTGAAGATTTTGTGTTCGTACAGTGCAATCAGCGCACCCAGGCTGAACGGCGTGATTTCGCGCAGCAGGATGGAGTTCGTTGGACGGTTACCTTCGAACACTTTGAACGGCACAACGTGGTCCAGCGTTGCCGGATCTTTACCCTGGTCGCGGTATTCCTGCTCAACCACTTCACGAGATTTACCGAATGCCAGCGCTTCGGTTTGCGCGAAGAAGTTAGACAGCAGTTTCGGATGGTGATCCGACAGCTGGTTGTGGGTGATTGCCGGCGCGATGAAATCGCACGGAACCATTTTGGTGCCCTGGTGAATCAGCTGGTAGAACGCATGCTGGCCGTTAGTACCCGGCTCACCCCAGATGATTGGGCCTGTCTGGTAATCCACCGCATTGCCGTTACGGTCAACATATTTACCGTTGGATTCCATGTTGCCCTGCTGGAAGTAAGCCGCGAAACGGTGCATATACTGGTCATAAGGCAGAATCGCTTCGGTTTCGGCACCGAAGAAGTTGTTGTACCAGATACCGATCAGCGCCAGCAGCACCGGCAGGTTTTTCTCAGCCGGAGTGGTGGAGAAGTGTTTGTCCATCGCATGCGCGCCGGAGAGCAGCTCAACAAAGTTATCGAAGCCCACGGACAGGATGATGGACAGACCGATTGCAGACCACAGGGAGTAACGACCGCCAACCCAGTCCCAGAACTCGAACATATTGGCAGTATCAATACCGAACTCGCCAACCGCTTTACCGTTAGTGGAGAGCGCAGCGAAGTGTTTGGCAACGTGCTTGTTGTCGCCTGCGGTCGCCAGGAACCAGTCGCGCGCGCTGTGGGCGTTGGTCATGGTTTCCTGGGTAGTGAAGGTTTTGGAAGCGACCAGGAACAGCGTGGTTTCCGGGTTCACTTTTTTCAGCACTTCGGCAATGTGCGTACCATCGACGTTAGACACAAAGTGCATGTTCAGGTGATTTTTATACGGACGCAGCGCTTCGGTCACCATGAACGGGCCAAGGTCAGAACCGCCGATACCGATGTTTACTACATCAGTGATGGCTTTACCGGTATAGCCTTTCCAGCTTCCGGAGATGATCGCTTCAGAGAAAGATTTCATCTTCTCCAGCACTGCGTTCACTTCCGGCATGACATCTTTGCCATCAACAATGATTGGCGTATTGCTACGGTTGCGCAGCGCCACGTGCAGCACGGCACGGTCTTCAGTGCGGTTGATTTTCTCACCGGAGAACATGGACTTGATGGCGCCTGCCAAATCGGTTTCTTTCGCCAGATCCTGCAGTTTAGCCAGCGTCTCTTCAGTGATGCGGTTTTTGGAGAAATCCACCAGCATCAAATCGTCAAACGTCGCGGAAAACTTAGTGAAACGATCGCTATCTTTCGCGAAAAGATCCGCGATAGTAACGTCTTTCATTTCTTCAAAGTGTTTTTGTAGTGCCTGCCAGGCTGAGGTCTGCGTTGGATTGATGTTTTTCATTAGCAATACTCTTCTGATTTTGAGAATTGTGACTGAGATCGATTGTAACGCCAGTCACAGAAAAGTGTGATTGTTTTAATGCCATTGCCAGGGCATCCGCCAAACGTGGCTAAAAAGTATAGCGGTTATCAGCGTTGTTATTAGTACCGTTACTCAACGCAGTTGCAGCATGAAAAATCCGCATAATCCCAGCGTTGACAGTGCAAGCTACACATTTTATTTATAAATACGGTATTTGCATTTGCGCCTGCACCGGTTTCTGTTCTGCCTTATGTGCCATGGTCGCTCTATTCATTCCCTGACACGAGGTAGTTATGACTGATGTAGTTGTCTCCAAGTTTGGCGGTACCAGCGTGGCGGATTTTGATGCCATGAATCGCAGCGCTGATGTAGTGCTTTCTGATGCTAACGTCCGTGTAGTGGTACTTTCCGCTTCTGCGGGAATCACCAACCTGCTGGTCGCACTGGCTGAAGGGCTGGAGCCAACCGCGCGCTTCGAAAAACTCGACGCCATTCGTCAAACTCAGTTCAATATTCTGGAGCGCCTGCGTTATCCAAACGTGATCCGTGAAGAGATCGAACGTCTGCTGGAAAACATCACCACGCTGGCTGAGGCGGCGTCACTGGCGACCTCAACCGCGCTGACCGACGAACTGGTCAGCCACGGTGAACTGATGTCTACCCTGCTGTTCGTCGAGATCCTGCGTGAACGCAACGTGCAGGCGCAGTGGTTTGACGTACGTAAAGTGATGCGCACAAACGATCGTTTTGGCCGCGCAGAACCCGATGTCGTGGCGCTGGCCGAACTGGCAACGCTCCAGTTAGCCCCGCGTCTGAGCGAAGGTCTGGTGATTACTCAGGGCTTTATCGGCAGTGAAGGTAAAGGCCGCACCACCACATTGGGCCGCGGCGGGAGCGATTATACGGCTGCCCTGCTGGCCGAAGCGCTGCACGCCACGCGCGTCGATATCTGGACCGATGTTCCCGGCATTTACACGACCGATCCGCGCGTTGTTCCGGCGGCGCAGCGTATTGATGAAATCGCCTTTGAAGAAGCCGCAGAAATGGCGACCTTTGGCGCGAAAGTGCTGCACCCGGCAACGTTGTTACCAGCCGTACGTAGCGATATCCCAGTGTTTGTTGGCTCCAGTAAGGATCCAAAAGCAGGCGGTACGCTGGTATGCAATAAAACCGTGAATCCACCGCTGTTCCGGGCGCTGGCACTGCGCCGTAAGCAAACGCTGCTAACGCTGCATAGCCTGAATATGCTGCACTCTCGCGGCTTTTTAGCGGAAGTGTTCGGCATCCTGGCACGCCACAATATCTCGGTAGATTTGATTACCACATCCGAAGTCAGCGTGGCGCTGACGCTGGATACTACAGGCTCCACCTCCACCGGCGATACACTGTTAACACAGTCTCTGCTGATGGAACTGTCTGCACTGTGTCGGGTTGAAGTGGAAGAAGGCCTGGCGCTGGTGGCACTGATTGGCAACGACCTGTCCAAAGCCTGTGGCGTGGGTAAAGAGGTGTTCGGCGTACTGGAACCGTTCAACATCCGCATGATTTGCTACGGCGCATCCAGCCATAACCTGTGCTTCCTGGTGCCCGGTACTGAAGCCGAACAAGTGGTACAGAAGCTGCACCATAATTTGTTTGAGTGAGTAGATGCCAACGCCCGATGGCTCTTGTACCATCGGGCATTTTCACCGCATCACCGTTTCATATAACAATCTGTCCAACTCCCTGACATCGCCTTCCCGGCAATCCGGTAACGTCGGCGGAATCTCTCCTCTTTCCAGTTCGGCGCGGATAAACGTATGCAACAGTGGACGACGCGGGCCGAATTCCGCTTCACCCGCACACTGCTTGCGTTCCAGCAGTTCATCAATTTCCTGACGCAACGGCGCATCCAGTTCACTTCCCGCCAGCAGGTCGGCAAAACGCATTGGCGGCACGCCTTTCCCCGCTTCCACCCAACGCACCGCCAGCAGCGGCCGAATGACGTAAAAGTACTTTTTCAATCGCACGTCGTCACCTTGCAGATAGCCACGGAAGTTTTTTCGCGCCATCGAGTAGTAGTGCCAGCGGGCACGTAGCGGGGAAAACCATTTGGGCACCAACGCTTTCAGCGCCGACACGGTCACTTCATCCTGCCGATAGACCACTGGCGAGTCCAGCCACTCGATAAGCGTAGGGTTCGCGCCTTTCAGTAACCCCAGCGCCTTGCGCCATTCCCAGCCACACACGTCCAGCTCATCATCTATCGGCAACTCAATAACATCTCGTGGCGCTTCGACCCGCAGATACCACTCAGGCGGATGAACATAGAGAAATCGCACGTCGTAGTCGCTGTCCGGCGAGGCAAATCCCCAGCCACGGCTGCCGGATTCACAGGCATACAGCACCCTGACGTCATAGCGCTGCTCAACCTCTTTTAGCTGGCGCAATACCCTTTCACGCATCGCGCCGTCCACTGTGTTGTAGCTCATTATTCTTATCCTTTTATGTTCACGAGGCCGTGCAGCACCTGGTCGAGGCCACCGAACACCGAGATTTTATCGATACGTTCAGCGACTCTTTCGAGGGTTTCCAGCTCTTTTAAGCGCAGCGCCACCGGGTTGTTTTCCATCACTTTCGCGGTATTTAACAGCGATCGCGTCGCGGCAGTCTCTTCACGACGGCGGATCACGTTGGCCTGGGCGGATTTCTCGGCTTCAACAAGTTGGGACAGGATGGCCTTCATATCCCCCGGCAGGACTATATCTTTCACGCCGAGCGAAGCGACCTCGATACCAAACGGCGTCATTCGGGCTTTCACCTGTGCGCTCACCACCTCATCGATCACCTGCTTATCTTCCAGCAGCTCGTCCAGCGTGCGCGTTCCCACCGCTTCACGCAGGGCAAACTGCAACTCGCGGTAAAGATGATCCAACGGTTTGGTCAGTTGACCAAAAGCGAGCAACACATCGCCATAACGCCAGTTTGCGGCCAGATTTAAACGCAGATTGACCTTATCTTTGGTCAGGATCTCTTGCCCACCGACTTCCAGCACCTGTAAGCGGGTATCAACAACTTCGGCTTCAATCAGATGGTTTACCTTCCAGTATGCGGTCAACCCCGGCGGCAACAGCGCCTGGGTTTCGCCATCAATTTTCAGCACGCCAACGTGCCACGCAGGAACCTGCACCGTTAAGATGGCTTCACGACCTTTCACCGTACCGTTACGTCGTGGCTGTAACACCGCATTCATCACCTCAACCGGTACTAAAACCTGACGCGTATCCATGCGCACCAGTTTCAGTGCTTCCTCTGCGCGCCAGTACAAACGGCGCGTGGCCGGTGGCAAAATTTCCTGCAAGACGCCGTTCACATACAGCGCACCCGCTTCGGTATCGGTTAAATCAGCCACCACACAGTACTGCTCCACCCATGCAGGCTGGAAGCGGCGTAAATACTCCGCCAGCGCTTCCGGAATCTCGCTGCCATCGGTATTGATCACCAGAACGTCCGGTGTGTTAAACCATGGCAAACGGTGTTCACCTGCATCCAGTACCTGATAGTAATCACCCTGTCGGGATAACAGGCCAAGCTGGCCTTTACGAATAGTGATTTTTTTCATCATTTTTTATTCCTTATTGTGAGTCAGGTGCGGGTGCAGGGGCGAAGCGACAGGGGAATTCCCTTTTGCCTGTCGCACGGCATCATTACCGGCAGCCTGTTCTGGAGCGTGCTAACTGCGCATTGCTCCGCTTTATTTCTATGATTAACAACCAGTTTTCATTTGGAGGATGAAATTGGGAATCGAACCCACTGTGTGTCATCGGCTGACGGAACACTCCCG
>ERZ1026931.301-NODE-301-length-22278-cov-12.347253_pt1 | contig 22278 bp, 22 predicted proteins | sample MGYA00519253_ERZ1026931 | MGnify/ENA primary metagenome ERZ1026931 (study PRJEB26926, sample SAMN06164831) | human gut metagenome | biome: ENVO:00009003; feature: ENVO:2100002; material: ENVO:00002003 | host: Homo sapiens | place: USA | collected 2012 ... | reverse complement strand
AACGGTTAAGACGATGACGCGGCCTCCGGTGACACCACCTGAGGCCGTTTTTTTAACCGCCAGGTCAGCAATAACGCCACCGCTACCAGCCCTGCCGCCGCCAGATAGATAACCGGCACACCCGCCCACGTCATAACCAGCCCGGCCAGCGGCCCGGTCACCCCCAGCGATAAATCCATAAACACCGTATAGGTCGCCAGCGCAGCGCCCTGATTTTGCTGTGGAACAGCTTTTACCGCCACCACGCCCAGCGCCGGGAAGACTAGCGAGAACCCGGCCCCGGCGAGCAGAACGCCGATTTTCGCCATCCACGGCATCGAAGCCATCCCGACCAGTAACAGCCCGACGATCTCGACGCTAAAGCAGATCATCGCCACATTTAGCCCGCCTAAACGGTTGATACCGTTTGGGAACAACAAACGAGTGCCGACAAACGTGCAGCTAAAAAGCGTTAGCGCGAATGCGGCGCCATCCCAACCTTTGGCATCATAGAACAGGGTAATGAAGGTAGCGATTACCCCAAATCCGGCGGAGGCCAGGGCCAGCGCCATGCCGTACAACCAGACCCGCCCGAGCACCGCGCGAAACGGCAACGGTTTGCCTTTGCTGGCCTTCACCGCCGGACGAGGGAGCGCCAGCAGTATCGCCAGCAACGCCACGCCCATCACCGTCAGCGCCAGCCCCTGTAAACCACCCCAGGCATAAAACAGAACACCCAGCGGCGCGCCTATCGCCATCGCGCCATAGGTCACGATGCCATTCCAGGAAATCACCCGTCCGATGTGCATTGAGCCAACCACCCCTACGCCCCACAGCGTAGAGCCGGTCCCGGCAAAGCTTTGCCCGATCCCGAGAATCACCCGCCCCAGGCATAACAGCAGCAGACTGGCCAACGGCCAGCCGTTCGTTGATCCCGCCAGTAAATAGCCCAGGCCACTTAAAAAGCAGCCGCACAGCCCAAATACCACAATTTTCTTTGGCCCCAGCAGATCGGCATAGCGACCGGCATGCGGACGGCTCAGCAGCGTAGCGAAATATTGCAGGCTGATGACCAGCCCGGCCCAGAAAGCGCTAAATCCCATTACATCATGGACGTAGCCAGGCAACACCGCGAGCGGCAGACCGATGGTCAGGTAGCTGGCGAAGTTAAACATCACCACAGAGACAATACGCAGGTTCAGGCGTAAACCGCTAAGCGTCGGTTCAGCGACGGGTTCGGGCATGGAGGGTCACCACGTTTTCACAACAGTGTTTCATTTCTACCATGTTGCAGAGCAGAAATCAGCAGCCAGTTTAGGAGTTTTAGTCGCAAACCAGCCGCTACACTTAATGCAAAAACACAGGCAGGAAGAAAACATGACAACCCCTCAACCCGATAAAACGGGTTTGCACATTTTGCTCAAACTGGCCGCCCTGGTGGTGATCCTCGCCGGTATTCATGCCGCGGCGGATATCATTGTGCAACTGCTACTGGCTCTCTTTTTTGCCATCGTATTGAATCCACTGGTCACCTGGTTTATTCGCCGGGGGGTACGTCGCCCGGTAGCTATTACGTTAGTGGTCGTGGTGATGCTGATCGTTCTTACCGCGTTGGTCGGCGTTCTGGCGTCGTCAATTACTGAATTCATGGACCTGCTGCCAAAATACAATAAGGAGCTGACGCGCAAAGTTCTGTATTTGCAAGAGATGGTGCCTTTTCTGAATCTGCATATGTCCCCAGAACGCATGCTGCAACGCATGGATTCCGACAAGTTGATGACCTTCACAACCACGCTGATGACAAGTCTATCCGGCGCCATGGCCAGCGTCGTCCTGCTGGTGATGACGGTGGTCTTTATGCTGTTTGAAGTGCGTCATGTCCCCTATAAGCTGCGCTTTGCGCTGAACAACCCACAAATCCATATTGCAGGGCTGCATCGGGCGTTAAAGGGCGTATCTCACTATCTGGCGCTGAAAACGTTGCTCAGCCTATGGACCGGCGCTATCGTCTGGCTGGGGTTGGCGCTGATGGGGATTCAGTTTGCTCTGATGTGGGGCGTACTGGCATTCCTGTTGAACTACGTGCCCAACATTGGCTCAGTCATTTCTGCCGTCCCGCCCATGATCCAGGCACTGCTATTCAACGGCGTTTACGAATGCGTACTGGTTGGCGCGCTGTTTCTGGTGGTGCATATGGTGATTGGCAATATCCTCGAACCCCGCATGATGGGGCACCGGCTGGGATTATCAACGTTAATCGTCTTTCTCTCTCTGTTAGTGTGGGGATGGCTACTTGGTCCGGTAGGTATGTTGCTCTCCGTGCCGTTAACCAGCGTGTGTAAAATCTGGATGGAAACGACCACAGGCGGCAGCAAACTGGCAATTTTGCTGGGGCCAGGCAGACCTAAAAGTCGGCTTCCTTGAAAAACTACCAACCGAGGTAGTTTTTATATTTTTATATGACCGTTAAAATGACGCCAACGTAGTTATATATAGAATCTTATCTTAAATAAAGAGTGAAAGGGATTTCATTCTTTATAAAGAAAATACATAAGCCAAGATGATGGTTTCTTTGTCAAAACGCATAAAAAAAATGAATCCCCCAAAGCATTTAACGTAAACTATCTACTTATCTTTAAAGGTTATTTTATTTGATACATTTTCTCTAAAAATCTATACTTCTCGCCAATGATGATGCTGAAAAATTCCGTTGAAGAAAGTCCTGGGATATTACTATCCGGTTATCTCATTACTTTTCTACCAACCATATGAAATAAAATGCTAATTTAGCTTAAATATAATCACAGGCAATACAAGGTGCCCATGATTTCGGAGTTTATTATTTAACACGTATAAACGGTACTTTGATAGGGAGCTTTAATGAAACAGTATATTAAGTGGTTTGCGGCCATTGCCGTTGTCGGTGCCCTGGCGGGTTGTGCACGCACTGCGCCGATCGATCAAGTTCACACCAGTGTGAGCGCGGGACATACTCAGGACCAGGTTAAAACCGCTATCCTGAAAGCCGGTATTCAACGCCAATGGGTCATGTCAGAAGCCGGACCAGGTGTTATTAAAGCTCGCCAACAAACCCGCGATCATGTGGCTGAAGTCCGTATCACTTATACCGCCACCAGCTATGACATCAAATACGACAGCAGCCTCAACCTGCAGGCCTCTGGTGGAAAAATTCACAAAAACTATAACCGCTGGGTACGCAATCTGGATAAAGACATCCAGCTTAATCTGTCAGCCGGTGCCAATCTGTAATTATGCCTAAAGTCGGGTCGAAAAGGCCCGATACTCTTATTATCTGCCATTTAACAGGTTGTCCCCACATGTACGAACAGGATTCGCTAAGCGCACTGGATGCCATTACTGAAGCACAACGTATCGCCTTTGCCCCTATGCTTTTTCAAACCGCGTTGTGTCTGCGAAATGCGGGAGTACTCACCTGGCTAGACAAGCAAGGTAAACGCGGCGCTACGCTCGACGAAATTACCAAGAACAGCACCATCAACGAATATGCCGCCAGTATCCTGTTGGATATGGGGTTAAGTGGGCGAATCATTACCCACAAAGAAGGATACTATTACCTCGCTAAAGTCGGTCATTTTCTTTTACATGACACGATGACGCGCGTGAATATGGACTTCACTCAGGATGTTTGTTACCAGGGACTGTTTTATCTGGAAAATGCGCTGAAAGATGGAAAACCCGCGGGATTAAAAATTTTTGGCGACTGGCCAACAATCTATCCTGCGCTATCACAATTACCGCTGGCTGCGCGTGAAAGTTGGTTTGCTTTTGATCATTACTATTCAGATGGCGCATTTGATGCCGCATTGCCATATGTATTCGCCAGCGCCCCTGCAACCCTGTACGATGTCGGCGGAAATACCGGAAAATGGGCATTACGTTGTTGTCAACATGATGACAATATTACAGTCACCCTCTTAGATTTGCCGCAACAAATTGCACTTGCCCGCGAAAATATAGAAAATGCAGGATTATCTCATCGCATAAATTTCCATGCTGTGGATATGCTTAGCGACTCGCCTTTACCTGACGGCGCTGATATCTGGTGGATGAGTCAATTCCTGGACTGTTTTTCCCCGGAACAAATTATCGCTATGCTAAGCAACGTTGCTCGGGTGATGAAACCAGGCGCGAAGCTGTGCATTATGGAACTGTTTTGGGATGCCCAAAAATTTGAGGCGGCCTCATTTAGCCTGAATGCGTCTTCGCTTTATTTTACCTGTATGGCGAATGGCAACAGCCGTTTCTACAGCGTAGAGAAGTTTTATCACTATCTGAATCAGGCAGGTTTTCAGGTAGATGAACGCCACGATAACTTAGGTGTTGGGCATACTTTATTGATATGTCAGAAGAAAAAATAAGAAACAATCGGAACAACCGATTTACCGCGGATACGCGTTGATGAAATTTGCTTTCAATATTATCGACTGGCAGGCCAGGGCGCCTGGGTTAAGCGAAACAGAACAGTGGCATGAATGGTCACGGCTTTCGCACGCCATCGATCCCACCGCGCCGTTGGCTAAGCTCAATGAGTTACCGATGATGACAGCTCGCCGCCTCAGTTCCGGCAGCAAACTGGCCGTCGATTGCGGTCTGGCGATGTTACGTCGTCATGATATCAATGCCGTTTTGTATACCAGCCGCCATGGTGAACTGGAGCGTAACTACAGGATCCTACACGCCCTGGCGACTGAGCAGGCGCTCTCACCGACCGATTTTGCCCTCTCTGTCCATAACTCTGCTGTGGGTAACCTGACCATCGCCGCGAAAAAACCGATTGTCTCCTCCTCGCTTTCTGCTGGCAGGGATACATTCCAGCAGGGGTTATGCGAAGTCATCGGGCTGTTGCAGGCGGGATATCAGCGCGTATTGATGGTCGATTTCGACGGTTTTCTGCCCGAGTTTTATCACCCGCAGTTACCACCAGACATGCCAACATGGCCGTTTGCCGTCGCGCTGGTCATTGAATCCGGTGATAGCTGGCAATGTGAAACCCGTCCACACAGCGCGCAGGGCGAGACAACGTTGCCGCAAAGCCTGTTGTTTTTACAACATTACTTACAAGATGCCAGGGCGTTTACCCTGCCTGGCGAACGCGTACAGTGGCAGTGGAGTCAGGGATGAACACGATGCTCCTGCGGCTTAACCGGGTATGGCGACTGGTGATGACCGGTTTTTGCTTTGCCCTGTTTGGCCTCGGCGGGCTCCTCCTGTCTACGATTTGGTTTAACGTCCTGCTGATCGCGGTATGGGATAAAGCCCGACGTCGGCGTATCGCCAGACGCAGTATCGCTGCCAGTTTTCGTCTCTTCTTAACCGTGGCGAAGCGGCTAGGCGTGCTGGATTACCAGATTGAAGGACGAGACATTTTACGCAACGAGCAAGGGTGTCTTGTCGTCGCCAACCACCCGACGCTCATCGACTATGTCCTACTGGCCTCGGTCATGCCAGAAACCGACTGTCTGGTGAAAAGTGCACTACTCAAAAATCCGTTTCTCGGCGGCGTAGTCCGGGCCGCAGATTATCTGATTAACAGCCAGGCTGATGCGCTATTGCCCGCTTGCCAGCAACGTCTGGAGCAAGGCGATACCATTTTAATTTTCCCCGAGGGAACCCGTACACGCCCCGGAGAAGCAATGACGTTACAGCGTGGTGCGGCGAATATCGCCGTGCGCTGCAGCAGTGATTTACGCATTGTGACTATTAACTGCAGCGAACAAATGCTGGATAAAGAAAGCCAATGGTACAACGTCCCATCGGTAAAACCGATGTTTACCGTTTCAGTACACGAACGGGTTAAGATCGACCAATTTTACGACGCAAACTCACAAGAACCGGCGCTGGCCGCAAGGCAGTTGAACCGGCATCTTTTGCTTCAATTACAACCAGGTACTTTACCTCTTTCAGGAATTAATGATGCAAGCGCTTTATCTTGAAATCAAAAATCTCATTATAACGACATTGAATCTCGACGAACTGACAGCTGATGATATTGAAACCGAAGCGGCACTCTTTGGCGATGGCTTAGGTCTGGACTCAATCGATGCTCTGGAGCTGGGTCTGGCGGTGAAAAACGAGTATGGCGTGATCCTCTCAGCAGAGAGCGAAGAAATGCGTCAGCACTTCTTCTCCGTCGCCACGTTGGCATCTTTCATTCACGCGCAACGTGCCTGAGGATAGTCCGTTATGACCGAACAAAAAGCCATTTACGCAGAAGTCTCCTCGCTGCTGGTCAAGCTGTTTGAAGTTGACCCGCAAGATATTAAGCCTGAGGCGCGCCTGTACGAAGATTTGGAACTCGACAGCATCGACGCCGTCGACATGATCGTGCATCTGCAAAAGAAAACCGGTAAGAAAATCAAGCCGGAAGAGTTCAAAGCAGTACGCACCGTACAAGATGTCGTCGATGCGGTAGAACGCCTTCTAAAAGAAGCGTAATTCTCCGTGTCGGGCACACGCTCGTTGCCAGTCGTACAACTGCTGACAGGTCTACTGTTGCTGGCCTGGCCGTTTTTGATCTGGTTTGGCCTTGCGCATAACAGTCTGCACTGGTTGCTACCGTTGATGGCGCTACTCCTTTTTTTACGCTTTCGCCAGACCAGGCGACAGGCGGGGCCGCTGCGCGTCGTGACACAGGTAGTGGCGGTCGCGGGTATCACCTTGTGCATTGCCAGTTATCTGCTCAAAACGCACCAGCTGCTGCTGTTTTATCCGGTAGTGGTAAACGCCGTTATGCTGTCGGTTTTTGGTGGATCGTTATGGTCTGCAATGCCCATTGTTGAACGCCTGGCACGACTGCGCGACCCAAATCTGCCCGATGCGGGCGTGCGCTACACCCGCCGTGTGACACAAATCTGGTGCGCCTTTTTCATCATCAATGGCAGCGTTGCGCTCTTTACTGCACTGAATGGCGATATGACCCTGTGGACGACCTGGAACGGTATGGTTTCCTATCTGCTAATGGGAACATTGATGGTAGGCGAGTGGTTAGTTCGCCAACTGGTGATAAAACGAGATACCCAATGAATCAGCCCCTCACACTTGCTCAATGGCTCTGTGACCCACGCCCCAACGACGTTCCTGTTGCGTGGCAGGAAGAGCATACCTGGACGCTGGGTCATCTGCGCCACGATGTGGCCCAGTTGGTAACATATCTGCGGCAGCAGGAAGGTGAGCGCTGGGCATTGTGCTTCGAGAACAGCTACTTATTCATCGTCGCGCTGCTGGCAACGCTCCATGCCGGCAAAACACCGGTGATCCCTGGACATTGTCGCGTTTCGTTGTTAAACGAGCAGCACTTGCTGTTTGACGGCGTACTGAGCGATAAAGCGATGGACTGGCAGGGAACGCTGCGGGTGGTCAGCTCCGCCATGACATCCGTGGCCCACGACATCACGTTCCCGGCAATACGCAGTGACGCCTTTGTGGAGCTATTCACTTCCGGTTCAACCGGCCAGCCGAAACGCGTGATCAAACCGATCGCTCGTCTGGATAGCGAAGCGGCATTGCTCGCAACGCGCTTTGCCGATCGTCTGGCAGGTTGCCGGGTGGTCGCGTCAGTGGTACCGCAACATCTGTATGGCCTGACGTTCCGTATCTTTTTGCCGATGGCCTTAGGCCTGCCGCTGCACGCGGCGATGCTTTGGTATGCCGAACAATTGGCGGCACTGAGTTCTGAGCATCGGTATGCGTTTATCAGCAGCCCGGCGTTTCTGAAACGCCTCGACCACAACCTGACACCGCCGCCGGTCGAACTGATTCTGTCTGCTGGCGGCATGCTGCCCTGGCAGGACGTCACGCAGGCTGCTGACTGGCTAAATGTCTGGCCCGATGAGATCTACGGCAGCACTGAAACCGGGATCCTTGCGTGGCGTTATCGCCATCAGGATGATGTGGCATGGCTGCCCTTTCCCGGCGTCAGATTCCAGTCAGAAGACGACGCGTTTCGTGTGTTTTCACCGCTAATTAACGCTGATGATGGCTTGTTACTCGATGATGTTCTGCAGTTTATCGAAAACGGACAGTTCCGCCTGATGGGCAGACGCGGGCGGGTGGTCAAAATTGAAGAAAAACGCATTTCACTCAGCGAAGTGGAGCAACGTTTACTGGCACTGGATGGTATCTGTGAAGTCGCGGCATTGCCGGTCTCACGTGGGGGACGTCAGGGCGTTGGCGTCCTGCTGGTACTGGATGACGAAGCCCGGCAACGCTGGCTTGAGTGCGGAGGTAAACCGCAAGAGCTGACCTGGCGACGTTCGCTGCTGCCCTGGCTGGAGCCTGTCGCGGTTCCCCGCTACTGGCGGGTGATTGATGAGATTCCGGTCAACAGTATGAACAAGCGTGTCTATGCGCAATTACAGGAGTTATTTCATGAAACCCCATGAAATCGAGCGCCATCAGGCACTGCCTCATCAGGCTGAGATTGTTTTACAACTCGACCCGTCTCTGTTTTGGTTCAGCGGGCATTTTAGCGTGCAGCCACTGCTGCCGGGCGTTGCACAGCTGAACTGGGCGATGGATTACGCCACCACGCTGCTGGTCCCAGGCTGGCGTTTTCACAGTATTCAAAACGTGAAGTTCCAGTCACCGCTATTGCCAGATGCCACCGTCACCCTGAGTCTGAGCTGGCATGAAGCGCGTCAGATGCTCTCTTTTAGCTACCAGCGCCACGACGGTGACGTGCGCCATACCGCCAGCAGCGGGAAGATTCGGTTATGCCGCTGACCTTTTCCCCGTGCGTGTTGATCCCCTGCTACAACCACGGCACGATGATGTCGGACGTGTTGGATCGTCTTCGGCCGTTCAATCTCCCCTGCATTGTGGTGGACGATGGCAGCGACGAGACTACACGAGATGAACTGGCACGCCTGGCGGCGGAATACAGCAATCTGACGTTAATTCGCCTGCCCATCAACGCAGGCAAAGGCGCAGCGGTTATTCGCGGAATGCAGACGGCGGCAGATGCCGGGTTCAGTCATGCCGTGCAGGTCGATGCCGACGGGCAACATGCCATTGAAGATATTCCCAGTCTGCTTGCATTGGCAAAAGAACATCCGACAGCACTGATTTCCGGACAACCGATTTACGATGATTCGGTTCCTCGCTCGCGCCTGTACGGTCGTTGGGTAACCCATATCTGGGTGTGGATAGAAACCCTCTCGTTGCAGCTCAAAGACAGTATGTGTGGCTTCCGGGTATATCCGGTGGCCCCTACGCTGCAACTGGCACAGCGCGTAACGCTCGGCAAACGGATGGATTTTGATACTGAAGTGATGGTGCGCCTCTACTGGCAAGGCAACACCAGCTATTTTATCCCCACGCGAGTCACCTATCCGCAGGACGGGCTATCCCATTTCGACGCGCTTAAAGACAATCTGCACATTTCATTGATGCACACTCGCCTGTTCTTTGGCATGTTGCCACGCATCCCCTCCCTGCTTTGTCGTCGTTCATCGACACACTGGGCGCAGCAGCAGGAAGTCAAAGGGTTGTGGGGAATGCGCCTGATGCTGCTGGTCTGGCGTGTACTGGGTCGCAAAGCCTTCTCCCTGCTGCTGTATCCGGTCGTCGGCGTTTACTGGCTCAGCGCTTCAACTGCCCGAAAAGCCTCTCAACGCTGGATTAGCCGCGTAAGGGCGCAACTGATCACGCGCCGGATGCCAGTACCGCCAAACCTGACCAGTTATCAGCATTTCCTGCGTTTTGGCGGCGCGATGCTGGATAAGATTGCCAGCTGGCGTGGTGAGCTGCACTTCGGTCGCGATGTGATTTTTGCACCGGGTGCAGAAACGGCGCTGAATATCAGCGAGCCTCGGGGAAAACTGCTACTGGCTTCACATCTTGGCGATGTCGAAGCCTGTCGGGCACTGGCCCAGCTACAGGGCAGTAAAACAATCAATGCGCTGGTATTTAGCGATAACGCCCAACGCTTTAAACAGATCATGCAAGAGATGGCCCCACAGGCTGGATTAAATCTGCTCCCGGTGAACAGTATTGGTCCAGATACTGCCATTCTGCTCAAAGAGAAACTGGAGCGCGGTGAATGGGTAGCCATCGTAGGCGATCGCATCGCAGTCAATCCCCAACGCGGCGGCGAGTGGCGTGTGTGCTGGAGCCGCTTTATGGGGCAAAACGCGCCATTCCCTCAGGGTCCGTTTATTCTTGCATCTATTTTACGCTGCCCTGTAGATCTGATTTTTGCCCTGCGCCAGCATGAGAAACTCCACATCTACTGCGAACCATTTGCCGACCCGCTGCTCTTACCGCGCGCCACACGACAACAGGCATTACAGAATACTGTCGATCGCTACGCCGAACGCCTTGAGCACTATGCGCTTCAGTCGCCCCTCGACTGGTTTAACTTTTTCGATTTCTGGCAACTGCCGGACACCAATGACAAGGAGTAAAGGGTGCTTAACGATCCCCGTTTTACGGCTGAAGTCGAGCTAACTATTCCGTTTCACGACGTCGATATGATGGGCGTAGCGTGGCATGGTAACTACTTCCGTTACTTCGAGATTGCCCGTGAGGCACTGCTGAACCAATTCGATTATGGCTATCGGCAGATGAAAGAATCTGGCTATCTGTGGCCCGTGGTCGACACGCGGGTGAAGTATCGCAATGCGCTGACTTTCGAGCAGCGTATCCGTGTACGCGCCCAAATTAAAGAGTACGAAAATCGCCTGCGTATCGGCTACGAAATTTTTGATGCCGAAACAGGTAAACGCGCCACAACAGGCTACACCATCCAGGTCGCCGTTGACGAAAAAAGCCGTGAACTGTGCTTTGTCAGCCCGGATATTCTGTTTGAACGGATGGGAGTGACACCATGAAATTATGGCCATTGCTCGTGCTGCTCGTCAGCCCTTTCGTCAGTGCCCTGACGCTTGACTCCCTACAACAGCGTTTTACCGAACAACCGGTGGTTCGCGCCCACTTCGATCAAACCCGGACGATAAAGGATCTGCCGCTGCCGCTGCGATCTCAGGGCAAGATGTTGATCGCCCGCGACCAGGGGTTGCTGTGGGATCAAACGTCCCCGTTCCCGATGCAGCTGCTGCTGGATGACAAACGGATGGTTCAGGCAATTAACGGTCAACCACCGCAGACCGTTACCGCTGAGAATAACCCGCAAATGTTCCAGTTTAATCATCTGCTACGGGCGTTATTCCAGGCGGATCGTAAAGTGCTGGAACAAAACTTCCGCGTGGAGTTCGCTGACTTAGGAGAAGGTCGCTGGACGCTACGCCTGACGCCAATCACCACACCGCTGGATAAGATTTTTGCGACGATTGATTTAGCAGGAAAGACCTACCTGGAGAGCATTCAGCTCAATGATAAGCAGGGCGATCGCACCGATATCGCGCTTTCCCAACACCAACTAACGCCAGCGCAACTGACCGATGACGAACGCCAACGCTTTGCCGCCCAGTAAACGTCCCGCGCTGTTATGGGGAGTCATCTGCCTGCTTCTGCTGGGCATCTTTCTGACGCTGCTACCTCAGGCCCGCCTTAACAGCAGCGTGCTGGCCATGTTGCCAAAGCAGACGCTGGGCGCTATACCTCCGGATCTGAACGAGGGATTTATGCAGCGCCTTGACCGTCAGGTGGTCTGGCTGGTGAGTCCCGGTAAGCAACCGAACCCAGCGATAGCCCGGGACTGGCTGGCTTTACTGCAAAAATCGCACGCGCTAGCCCAGGTAAAAGGTCCAATGGATGCCGACAGCCAGCAGGCCTGGGGGGCATTCTTCTGGCAACATCGTAACGGCCTGATAGATAACGATACCCGCGCCCGGCTGCAAAACGGCGGCGAAGCGCAGGGCCAGTGGATCCTGTCCCAACTTTACTCCGCATTCTCCGGCGTCAGTGGCAAAGAGCTACAAAACGATCCCTTCATGCTGATGCGTGGCTCGCAGTTGGCCATGGCCAAAACCGGGCAGCGTCTGCGCCTGATGGACGGCTGGCTGGTCACCCAGGACGAGCAAGGCAACTATTGGTATCTGTTACATGGCGAGTTGACCGGCTCATCGTTTGATATGCAACAGACGCACCAATTGGTCACCACGCTGAATACGCTGGAAGGTGAGCTCAAAGCCCACTATCCACAGGCTCAACTGCTGTCCCGCGGGACGCTGTTCTATAGCGATTACGCCAGCCAGCAGGCGAAACAAGATATCTCTACTCTCGGCATAGCTACTGTGCTTGGGGTGATCCTGCTCATCGTGGCTGTATTTCGTTCGCTGCGTCCGCTGCTGCTGTGTCTGATTTCAATTGGCATTGGTGCGCTGGCGGGGACCGTCGTCACGCTGCTGATTTTTGGCGAGCTCCATCTGATGACGCTGGTGATGAGCATGAGCATCATCGGTATTTCCGCCGACTATACGCTCTACTATTTGACCGAACGGATGGTACACGGTGCGGAAACATCGCCATGGCAAAGCCTTGCCAAAGTGCGCAATGCCCTGCTCCTGGCGCTACTCACCACCGTAGCGGCTTATCTGATTATGATGCTGGCCCCCTTCCCCGGTATTCGCCAGATGGCGGTATTCGCGGCGGTAGGTCTGAGCGCCTCCTGCCTGACGGTCATTTTCTGGCACCCGTGGTTGTGTCGTCGGTTGCCGGTACGCCCGGTGCCGGCAATGGTACTCATGCTACGCTGGCTTGCTGCATGGCGACGCAATAAAAAACTCTCTGTTGGCCTGCCGGTGGCACTGGCGTTGTTCTCGCTGGCAGGAATAGCGACGCTGCGCGTAGATGATGATATCTCCCAGTTACAGGCGCTGCCGCAGGACATTCTCGCTCAGGAAAAAGCGATTACCGCCCTGACCGGGCAAAGCGTCGACCAGAAGTGGTTTGTGGTGTACGGCAAATCCGCTCAGCAAACGCTGGAGCGGCTGGAAACCTTTACCCCCGCGCTGGAACAGGCAAAAAAAGACGGGTTACTCAGCGGATATCGTACCATTCCGCTCAATTCACTCGCCCGGCAACAGCAGGATCTGTCTCTGCTAAAAGATGCTGCGCCCGCCATCACGAAAGCCTTAAACAACGCCGGACTGGCAACGGTGAACCCCGATCTTAGCGCCATGCCCGTAACCGTCGATGCCTGGCTTGCCAGCCCGGCCAGTGAAGGCTGGCGCTTGCTATGGCTGTCTCTGGCTGATGGCGAAAGCAGCGTACTGGTTCCCGTTGAAGGGGTGAAACAAAGTGATGCTTTAAATACGCTCAGCGCAAAATATTCCGGCGTGGCGTGGGTGGATCGTAAGAGCAGCTTTGACAACCTGTTTGCCCTTTATCGCCATATTCTGACCGGCCTGCTGTGCATTGCGCTGGCGGTGATTGCCTGTGGCGCCGTCATTCGGCTTGGCTGGCGTAAGGGCTTAATTAGCCTGGTCCCCTCAGTGCTGTCTTTAGGTTGTGGTCTGGCAGTACTGGCCCTGAGCGGTCATGCGCTCAACCTGTTCTCGCTGCTGGCACTGGTGCTGGTACTGGGAATTGGCATTAACTACACGCTGTTTTTCAGTAATCCACGCGGTACGCCACTGACGTCGCTGCTGGCCATCACGCTGGCGATGATGACCACGCTCCTGACGCTCGGCATGCTGGTCTTTAGCGCCACTCAGGCAATCAGCAGTTTTGGCATTGTGCTAGTGAGCGGTATTTTCACCGCCTTCCTGCTGTCACCGCTGGCGATGCCAGGGAAAAAAGAGAAAAAAAGAAGATGATTAAACAGACATTCTGGCGCACCGCTGCGCTGGTCGCCACGTTGCTGCTGGCCGGTTGCAGCCACTCGCAGCCGGAACAGAAAGGCCGCCCGCAAGCCTGGTTAGAGCCGGGTACTCGTGTAACGCTACCTGCCCCGGGGATTTCTCCCGCGGTGAATTCACAACAGCTACTAACCGGAAGTTTTAACGGCAAAACTCAGTCACTGTTGGTCATGCTCAATGCTGATGACAAGAAAATCACACTTGCCGGGCTGTCATCAGTCGGCATTCGCCTGTTCCTCGTGACTTACGATGAAAAAGGACTGCACACCGAGCAATCGATCATCGTTCCACAATTGCCGCCAGCCAGCCAGGTGCTGGCCGACGTGATGCTCAGCCATTGGCCGATTAGCACCTGGCAACCGCAATTACCCACAGGCTGGACGCTCGTCGATACGGGTGATAAGCGTGAGCTGCGCAATGCCCGCGGCAAAGTGGTCACGGAAATCACGTATCTGAATCGAAAAGGAAAACGCGAACCGATCAGCATTGAGCAGCACGTTTTTAAATACCACATCACCATTCAATATCTGGGTGACTGAGATGATCTACATTTCTGCCGTTGGCATGATTAACGCGTTGGGCAATAACACTGATGAAATCGCAGCCAACCTCACTCGTGGCATAGCGCCGGGAATGCGCCCGCGCACGGGCTGGCTGCAAGGACACCCATCCGCCGTGTTAGCAGGTGTTGACGGTGAGCTGCCCGCTATTCCTCAGCAATTTAGCGCTCATTGTTCGCGCAACAACCAGCTACTGCTGGCAGCACTGATGCAAATCCAGCCGCAGGTGGACGACGCTATCGCCCGATTTGGTCGCGATCGTATTGCTGTTGTTCTCGGCACCAGCACCTCCGGTCTGGATGAGGGTGACGTTCACGTTGATTTGATGCTCAACGGCAAAGAGAGCACTGACTGGCGCTATCCACAACAGGAACTGGGAGATCCGTCACGTTTTCTTAGCCACTGGCTGGCGCTGGATGGCCCGGCCTTTACGCTCTCAACCGCCTGCTCGTCCAGTGCAAGGGCTATCATGAGCGGACGTCGTTTGATCGAATCTGGTCTGGTCGATATCGCCATTGTCGGCGGTGCGGATACGCTAAGCCGAATGCCAATCAACGGATTTCACAGTCTGGAATCACTCTCCCCAACGCTGTGTCAGCCGTTTGGCCGCGACCGTTGTGGGATCACCATTGGCGAAGGCGCCGCCTTGATGGTATTAACCCGCGAGCCACAGCCTATCGCGCTCCTTGGCGTCGGCGAATCCAGCGACGCGTACCATATTTCGGCTCCCCATCCACAGGGGGAAGGTGCCATTCGCGCCATCGGCCAGGCGCTTAACGACGCAGGAATGACGCCGGAACACGTGGGCTATATCAATCTGCACGGTACCGCCACTCCGCTAAACGATCAGATTGAGTCCAACGTCGTGAGCGCGCTATTTGGCGAAACGGTCCCGTGCAGTTCAACCAAACACCTGACCGGGCACACACTGGGCGCCGCGGGGATCACCGAAGCAGCGATCAGTATGCTGATTCTGCAACGCGAACTGCCGCTGCCTCCGCAGGACTTTAGCCAGTCACCGCGCGATGAAACATTGCCAGCCTGCGGCATCATTGAACAGCCGCAGTCGCTAACTCGCCCGGTTATCTTGTCTAATTCGTTCGCCTTCGGCGGTAATAATGCCAGCATCCTGCTCGGGAGAATCTCATGAGCCACTATTTATCACCGGGAGATTATTTACCGCATGATGCGCCGATGCTGCTCCTTGAAGAGGTCGTCAGTGTGGCGGACGAAACCGCCACCTGCCACGTGACGGTATCAGCAAACAGCGTACTGGCCCCCTTCCTCGACCCCGACGGCAATCTACCTGGCTGGTTCGCACTGGAACTGATGGCGCAGACCATTGGCGTCTGGTCTGGCTGGCACCGCCAGCAACAAGGTCAGGCGAGTATTACGTTAGGCATGGTACTGGGCGCACGTGAGTTAGTCTGTGCCACAGGTGTTCTGCCTGCCGGGAAGACGCTGAGCATCCATGTCAAATTGCTGATGCAGGATGCACGATTCGGTAGCTTTGAATGTGCCATCCAGGCAGACAACGAGACGCTGGCAACCGGTCGCGTCAACACCTTCCAGCCGACATCAGAAGAAATTAACACGCTATTTCAACAAGGAGCGTCCACATGAGCCGTTCAGTTTTAGTTACGGGTGCCAGCAAAGGTATCGGTCGCGCCATCGCCAGACAACTGGCCGCGGACGGTTTTGTGGTCGGCGTACACTATCATCGTGATGTGCAAGGAGCACAAGAAACGCTGGATGCTATCCTCGCCGCTGGCGGCGCAGGGCGCCTGTTGACATTTGATGTTGCCAATCGCGAGCAGTGCCGTGAAATACTGTCGCAAGATATTGAGGCAAACGGCGCATGGTACGGCATTGTCAGCAACGCTGGGCTCACTCGTGATGCCGCTTTCCCTGCGCTCAGTGATAACGACTGGGATGCGGTGATCCATACCAACCTCGACAGCTTTTACAACGTCATTCATCCGTGCATTATGCCGATGATCAGCGCACGCCAGGGGGGTCGTATCATCACACTGTCTTCGGTTTCGGGCGTGATGGGCAACCGCGGTCAGGTCAATTACAGTGCGGCAAAAGCCGGAATCATTGGTGCCACCAAAGCGCTGGCTATCGAACTGGCAAAACGCAAAATTACCGTAAACTGCATTGCACCGGGACTCATTGATACCGGGATGATCGAGATGGAAGAAGCCGCATTGAAAGAGGCGATGTCGATGATTCCCATGAAACGAATAGGTCAGGCTGAAGAAGTGGCCGGGCTTGCCAGTTATTTAATGTCGGATGTGGCGGGCTATGTAACTCGCCAGGTGATTTCCATCAATGGAGGGATGTTATGACACGTCGTGTCGTGATTACAGGCATGGGCGGCGTCACCGCCTTTGGGGAAAACTGGCAGGCTGTCTCCGCCAGGTTATTGGCATATGAAAATGCGGTACGCAAAATGCCGGAGTGGCAGGTTTATGACGGACTGCACACACTGCTGGGTGCGCCGATCGACGACTTCACTCTACCAGAACACTATACCCGCAAGCGAATTCGCGCCATGGGCCGCGTATCGCTGATGTCCACCCGCGCAACAGAGCTGGCGCTTGAGCAGGCCGGACTGATTGGCGATCGGGTACTGACTAACGGTGAAACCGGGATCGCTTATGGTTCATCAACCGGTAGTACCGGTCCAGTGAGCGAGTTCGCAACCATGCTGACCGAGAAACACACCAATAACATCACCGGCACGACCTACGTGCAAATGATGCCGCATACCACTGCCGTTAACACCGGATTGTTTTTCGGCCTGCGTGGGCGAGTCATCCCGACATCGAGCGCCTGCACATCCGGTAGCCAGGCAATTGGTTACGCATGGGAAGCCATTCGACACGGTTATCAAACGGTGATGGTCGCCGGCGGTGCAGAAGAACTGTGTCCTTCCGAAGCCGCCGTGTTTGATACGCTATTCGCGACCAGCCAGCGCAACGACGAACCGAAAACAACCCCCTCCCCGTTCGATGAAAAACGCGATGGTCTGGTCATCGGAGAAGGCGCAGGTACGCTAGTGCTGGAAGAGCTGGAACACGCTAAAGCGCGCGGAGCAACGATTTATGGTGAAATCGTTGGCTTTGCCACTAACTGCGATGCTGCTCATATCACCCAGCCACAGCGCGAAACAATGCAGATTTGCATGGAAAAATCTCTGAATATGGCAGGTATTAGCGCCCGGGATATCGGCTATATTTCAGCGCACGGTACCGCAACCGATCGCGGTGATGTTGCAGAAAGTCAGGCAACCTCTGCAATTTATGGTGATAATGTTCCGCTATCCTCGCTTAAAAGCTATTTTGGACATACCCTTGGCGCTTGTGGCGCACTCGAGGCCTGGATGAGTCTGCAAATGATGCGTGAAGGCTGGTTTGCGCCTACGCTAAATTTGAGTCAGCCAGATGCCAATTGTGGCGAGCTGGATTACATTATGGGTGAAGCCCGCAAGATTGATTGCGAGTTTTTGCAGAGCAACAACTTTGCGTTTGGCGGCATAAATACTTCTATCATCATTAAACGTTGGCCGTGATATGTACCGGATCGTTCTTGGGAAAGTTTCTGTTTTAAGCGCTGGCGCACTGCCTGCCGCACTGAGTGAGCAAGCACCGCAAGGTGTCCGCCGTGCGCGCTGGTTGGCAGGTCGCGTGCTGCTTTCCCATGCCCTTTCGCCATTACCAGACATCATCTATGGCGAGCAAGGAAAACCGGCCTTTTCTGCTGACACGCCGCTGTGGTTCAATCTCAGCCACAGCGGTGATGATATCGCCCTGCTGCTCAGCGACGAAGGGGAAGTCGGCTGTGATATTGAAGTCGTGCGCCCGCGCGATAACTGGCAGACACTGGCAAACACAGTGTTCAGTCTCGGGGAACATGCCGAAGTCGAGGCCGAACGTCCGGAGCAACGGCTGGCGGCGTTCTGGCGCATCTGGACGCGTAAAGAAGCTATCGTGAAACAGCGCGGCGGCAGTGCCTGGCAAATCGTCAGCGTCGACAGCACCGCGCTAACTTCCTCACTCTCCGTCAGCCAGTGCCAGCTCGATACCCTGAGCCTGGCGGTGTGTACCCCCACGCCGTTTACCCTGACCGCAGACGCCGTACAGCGCCTGTAACGCCCTCATTCCCGTGCGCCACCGCGCCATATCGTAAGGTTACAATCGGATGCAACGAGTCACCATTACCCTCGATGACGATTTACTGGAAACGCTCGACGGCCTGAGTCAGCGCCGTGGCTACAACAACCGTTCCGAAGCGATCCGCGATATTCTGCGCGGCGCACTGGCGCAGGAAACCACTCAGGAGCACGGCACTCAGGGCTTCGCGGTGCTCTCGTATGTTTATGAGCATGAGAAGCGTGACCTAGCAAGCCGTATTGTTTCTACTCAACACCACCATCACGATTTATCGGTCGCCACGCTGCACGTGCACATCAACCATGACGACTGCCTGGAAATCGCCGTGCTTAAAGGCGACATGGGCGATGTGCAGCATTTTGCCGATGACGTGATTTCCCAGCGCGGCGTGCGCCACGGTCATTTACAGTGCCTGCCGAAAGAAGAGTAATTGCCTGTTTCGTTGCCGGATAACGGCTGCGCCTTATCCGGCCTACGTCCGATACCGTCTGTAGGCCGGGCAAGCGAAGCGCCCCCGGCAATGATGATTACGCCATAGTACCAATCGTCTTTCGAAAGCGTAGTAGCGCTATCAAGAAGAACGCGCTGCCAATCGCCAGCAGCGTCAGAAACTGCGGCCAGACAATGTCAAACCCTGCGCCGCGGTAAAGTATCGCCTGCGCGAGGCTGACAAAATGGGTCGTTGGCATGGTCAGCATAATGTCCTGCACCGCCTGCGGCATGCTTTCACGTGGTGTAGAACCACCAGAAAGCATCTGTAACGGCAGCAGCACCAAAATCATCAGCAGTCCCAACTGTGGCATGGAGCGCGCCAGCGTGCCCATAAAAATGCCGATCGAGGTGGTGGCGAACAGGCTCAGCGCCACGCCCAGCATAAACAGCGGTATCGAACCTTCAATCGGTACGCCGAGCACGCCTTTTACCATCAGCATCAGCGACAGACCGGAAACTACCAGCACCACCAGCCCCATCGACCAGATTTTTGCCATCATGATCTCAAACGGCGTCACCGGCATCACCAGCAGATGCTCAATGGTCCCGTGCTCGCGCTCGCGGATCAGCGCCGACCCGGTAAGCACAATCGCCAGCATGGTGATGTTATTGATGATCGCCATCACCGCGCCAAAACGGGCGGGTTCCAGATTAGGGTTAAAGCGCATGCGCATTTCCAGCGCCACCGGCGGCTCATTGTTATCGCGGTAACGCGCCACAAAGCTGTTCACCTCGCCGCTAATGATATTCTGGATATAGCTGTTGCCGGTAAACGCCTGGCTCATCCGCGTGGCATCGACGTTAACCTGTATATCTGGTTGTCGTCCGGCCAGCACATCACGCTGAAAATCAGGCGGAATGTTTACGGCGAAGGTATAGCGCCCGGCATCCAGCCCGGCATCCATCTCATCGGCAGTGATCATCTCCGGCGGTAAAAACCACGGGCGATAAAAGCTGTTCACAATCCGATTCGACAACTGCGACTGGTCCATATCGGCAATGGCAATCGGCGCCAGGTGCAGCGAACCCGGCAGGACTGTCGCGGAAGAATAAACCGAAATCGTGAAGGCGAAGACGATCAGCGTCAGCATCGCTTTGTCACCCAGCAGGCTGCGCAACTCTTTGATGCCGAGGTTATAAATATTGCGTAATCGGCGCATCACCCCTCCTGTTTTTTCAGCAGCAATACGCTCAGACCAATCACCACCGGAATGGCTACCGCCAGCGGAATAAACAGCTGCCAAAGATCGGTCAGATCCAACGCTTTAGAGAATGTTCCGCGCGCGATGGTCAGAAAATGGCTGGTCGGGTAAATTTCACCAATCCACCGTCCAGGCCCTTCCAGCGAAGCCACCGGATCGATCATCCCGGAAAACTGCGTCGCGGGGATCAGCGTAATAATCGCCGTACCAAAAATGGCCGCGATCTGGCTTTTCATAAACGTGGAGATTAACAGCCCCAACCCGGTGGCAATGGTGACGTACAGCAGCGCGGCCAGCGTCAGGGTCACAAAGCTCCCCTTATGCGGGACGCCGAACACAAACACCGACAGCGCGCACAACAGCAGGAAGTTCAGCATGCCCAGCACGATGTACGGCAACTGTTTGCCGAGTAAAAACTCGCTGCGGGTCGTGGGCGTAACGTACAGGTTGATAATCGACCCCAGCTCTTTCTCACGCACTACGCTGAGGGCGCTGAGCATGGAAGGGATCATCATCAACAGCAGTGGGATCACCGCCGGAACAATCGCCGGCAGACTCTTCACATCCGGGTTGTAACGATAGCGAGTTTCAATGGTCATCAGCCCGTTTTGCCCACTGGCATTGGGTTGACGCGCCATCACATCCTGCAGCCAGGCCTGGTGCATCGCCTGCACGTAACCCCTGACCGTTTCAGCGCGGCTTGGCATTGCGCCATCGACCCAGACGCCGATCTTCACCGGCGTTCCACGCGCGATGTCGCGACCAAAATTTGGCGGAATTTCAATTGCTACCGCGACTTCTCCCGAACGCATCCGTTTGTCCAGCTCGTCATAACTGGTGAGCGGCGGTTGCTCGATAAAATAGCGCGATCCCGCCAGATTTAGCGTCCACGCCTGGCTACTGACGGTCTGGTCACGATCGAGCACCGAAAAACGCAGGTTCTCCACATCCATGCTGATGCCGTAGCCCATGATCAGCATCAGGATCACCGTGCCCATCAGCGCCAGCGTGGAGCGTACCGGATCGCGTCGTAGCTCCAGCGCCTCGCGGCGGCTGTAGCTGAACAAGCGCCGCAGGCTAAAACCTTGCCTCGGCGGTTTACTGTTTTCATGCACTGTCGGGACATTGGCTGGCGCTAACTGCGCTTCCGGCGCCGGGCCTGCCGCTTCCTGCAACCAGGAGATAAACGCCTCTTCCAGACTGGCAGCTCCACGCTGTTTCACCAGCTCCTGCGGCGTGCCGCTGGCCAGTACTTTTCCGGCGTGCATCAGCGACATGCGGTCGCAGCGCTCCGCTTCGTTCATAAAGTGGGTGGAGATGAAAATGGTCACTTTGTCCTGACGCGACAAATCAACCATCAGTTGCCAGAACATATCCCTCGCCACCGGATCGACCCCGGAGGTCGGTTCATCAAGAATGAGCATCTCCGGACGATGGATCACCGCCACCGCCAGCGACAGGCGTTGACGGATCCCCAACGGCAGCGCACCGGGCAACGCGTCTTCGACATCGGTCAGCGAAAAGCGCTCGCTCATCTCCTGCACCCGCCCAGGGATTTCTGCTTCGGAGATATGGAACAACCGCGCATGTAATTCGAGGTTTTGCCGGACGGTCAGCTCGCTGTAGAGCGAAAATGCCTGCGACATATAGCCTACCCGGCGGCGGGTATCGATATTTTTCGGGTCAACCGCTTGCCCAAACAGCCACGCCTCGCCCTCGCTTGCGGGCAGCAGTCCGGTGAGCATTTTCATGGTAGTGGATTTACCGCAACCGTTGGAGCCGAGAAAACCAAAGATTTCCCCGCGTGGAATGCGGAAGTTAACGTGGTCCACCGCCACAAATTTACCGAAGCGCATGGTCAGGTCTTTCGCCTCGATGGCAATCTCTTCCTGCTCTGCGTGATACGGCGGGATCACGACTGGTTTATGCGCCTGGCGCTGGGCTTCAGGTAACAGCGCGATAAACGCCTGCTCCAGCGTGTTGCTGTTGGTTTTTTCGCGTAGCTGCTGCGCGCTCCCGGTGGCTAACACCTCCCCGGCGTTCATCGCCACCAGCCAGTCAAAGC
>ERZ1026931.282-NODE-282-length-22958-cov-11.435140_pt1 | contig 22958 bp, 22 predicted proteins | sample MGYA00519253_ERZ1026931 | MGnify/ENA primary metagenome ERZ1026931 (study PRJEB26926, sample SAMN06164831) | human gut metagenome | biome: ENVO:00009003; feature: ENVO:2100002; material: ENVO:00002003 | host: Homo sapiens | place: USA | collected 2012 ... | reverse complement strand
GGTAGATATTCTGGTCAACAATGCCGGGATTTGTAAGCTGAATAAGGTATTGGACTTTGGTCGTGCAGACTGGGATCCGATGATTGATGTTAACCTGACAGCGGCTTTTGAATTGAGCTATGAAGCTGCCAAAATTATGATTCCGCAAAATAGCGGGAAAATTATTAATATCTGTTCTTTATTCTCTTATCTTGGTGGTCAATGGTCACCAGCCTATTCTGCAACAAAACATGCGCTTGCTGGTTTTACTAAGGCATATTGCGATGAGTTAGGTCAATATAATATTCAGGTTAACGGTATTGCTCCAGGTTATTATGCGACCGATATTACATTAGCTACCCGTAGTAATCCTGAAACTAACCAGCGCGTACTGGACCATATTCCTGCCAATCGCTGGGGAGATACTCAGGACTTAATGGGGGCTGCCGTATTCTTAGCCAGTCAGGCATCAAATTATGTTAACGGTCACCTGTTAGTTGTCGATGGTGGTTATCTGGTGCGTTAATTTATTATCGGTGGTTTCTGTTTTTATTATTCCGAATTAATTATCAGGAAGGAATTACTATGTCTCTATCCCGTGAAGTGATTGTTGACCAATTAAAAGAAATTGTCGGCCCTGATCGCGTTATTACCGATGAAACTGTTTTAAAACGAAACAGTATTGACCGTTTTCGTAAATATGCGGACATCCATGGCGTCTTTACCCTGCCGTTGCCAGCAGCGGTCGTCAAGTTGGGGTCGACCGAACAGGTTTCTAACGTGCTGGCGTTTATGAACCAGCATAAGATTAATGGCGTTCCGCGTACCGGTGCATCTGCGACTGAAGGTGGGCTGGAAACTGTGGTTGAGAATTCCGTGGTGCTTGACGGCGCCGGGATGAATCAAATCCTCAATATTGATATCGAAAACATGCAGGCAACCGCACAGTGTGGCGTACCGCTTGAGGTGCTGGAAAATGCGCTGCGGGACAAAGGATACACTACCGGGCACTCGCCGCAGTCTAAACCACTGGCACAGATGGGCGGTCTGGTGGCAACTCGCAGCATTGGTCAATTTTCCACGCTGTACGGCGCAATTGAAGATATGGTTGTCGGTCTTGAGGCCGTGTTGGCGGATGGTACCGTTACCCGCATCAAAAACGTCCCGCGCCGTGCTGCGGGTCCGGACATTCGCCACATTATTATCGGCAACGAAGGTGCACTGTGCTATATCACTGAAGTCACAGTAAAAATTTTCAAGTTCACCCCAGAAAATAACCTGTTCTACGGCTATATCCTGGACGACATGAAGATTGGGTTTGAGATCCTTCGAGACGTGATGGTGGAAGGGTATCGCCCATCGATCGCTCGCCTGTACGATGCGGAAGATGGCACCCAGCACTTCACCCATTTTGCCGACGGCAAATGCGTACTGATCTTTATGGCCGAGGGGAACCCGCGGATGGCGAAAGCAACCGGGGAAGGGATCGCGGAAGTGGTTGCGCGCTATCCGCAGTGCCAGCGTGTGGACAGTAAACTTATCGAAAATTGGTTTAATCATCTCAACTGGGGGCCGGAAAAAGTGGCCGCCGAGCGTGTGCAGATCCTGAAAACCAGCAATATGGGCTTCACTACTGAGGTTTCAGGCTGCTGGAGCTGTATCCATGAAATCTATGAAAGTGTGATCCACCGTATTCGTACTGAATTCCCGCATGCGGACGATATCACTATGCTGGGCGGCCATTCATCTCATAGCTATATGAATGGCACTAACATGTACTTCGTTTATGACTACAACGTCGTGGGTTGCAAACCGGAAGAGGAGATTGATAAGTACCACAATCCACTCAACAAAATCATCTGTGAAGAGACGATTCGCCTCGGCGGTTCTATGGTGCATCACCACGGGATTGGTAAACATCGCGTTCACTGGAGCAAGCTGGAACACGGTAGCGCATGGCCTTTGCTGGAGGGATTAAAGAAGCAGTTTGATCCAAACGGTATTATGAATACCGGAACGATTTACCCGATTGAAAAATAATAGTATCCGCCATACTTCGGGTTACGCAGGTGCTTTGCGTAGCCTGAATCACAATACGGCCTCTCAACCGGGAAGCCGCTTTTACCGGACCATGAAGGGGTAGAAATGAACACTTCACCGGTGCGAATGGACGATTTACCGCTTAACGGTTTTCACTGCCGCATTGCCGCGCTGACTTTCGGCGCACATCTTGTTGATGGCTATGTCCTGGGCGTCATCGGTTATGCCATTATTCAGCTCACCCCCGCCATGCAACTGACGCCTTTTATGGCCGGTATGATCGGCGGCGCCGCGCTATTGGGGCTTTTTATTGGCAGCCTGATTCTGGGATGGGTTTCGGATCACATTGGCCGCCAGAAAATTTTCAACTTCAGCTTTGTGCTGATTACCGTTGCTTCGTTTCTGCAGTTTTTTGCCACCTCGCCTGAACAGTTGATTGGTTTGCGGATCCTGATAGGGATTGGCCTCGGTGGGGATTACTCCGTGGGCCACACCCTACTGGCCGAGTTCTCTCCGCGCCGACACAGGGGGGTTCTACTCGGCGCATTTAGCGTGGTATGGACAGTTGGTTACGTGCTGGCAAGCCTTGTCGGTCATCATTTTATAAGCGAAAACCCGGATGCCTGGCGCTGGCTGCTGGCATCGTCTGCCCTACCGGCGCTATTCATTACGCTGCTGCGCTGGGGAACGCCAGAATCGCCGCGCTGGCTGATGCGCCAGGGGCGATTTACTGAGGCCCATGCCGTGGTACACCGTTGTTTTGGTATGCACGTACAACTGGGCGACGAGGTAACGAAAGAGACGAATAAACATATCAGAACCTTATTCTCATCACGCTACTGGCGGCGTACGGCCTTTAATAGCACGTTCTTTGTTTGCCTCGTTATCCCCTGGTTTGTTATCTACACCTGGCTGCCGACGATTGCCGAAACCATTGGCCTTGAAGATGCGCTAACTGCCAGCCTGTTACTGAATGCACTGCTCATTGTTGGTGCGCTGCTGGGCCTGGTATTAACCCACCTGTTGTCCCATCGACATTTCCTGCTCGGTAGCTTTTTACTGCTCGCAGCGACATTAATCATGCTGGCCAGTTTGCCATCCGGTAGCCATTGGACGCTGCTGCTTTTCGTCTTATTTAGCACCACTATTTCGGCGGTCAGCAACCTCGTGGGGGTCTTACCGGCGGAAAGCTTTCCCACGGATATTCGCTCGCTGGGTGTGGGGTTCGCCACCTCCATGAGCCGACTCGGCGCCGCAATCAGTACAGGCTTGCTACCCTGGACTCTGGCGCAATGGGGGATGACGGTGACTCTGCTGCTATTGGCTGGGGTTTTGCTCATTGGCTTCGTGGTGACATGGCTATGGGCACCGGAGACCAAAGCGCTGCCGCTGGTGGCAGCCGGAAGCGGTGACCAAAGACAAGGAGGTAAAAATGAACATTCTATTGGCGTTTAAGCCGGAGCCTGATGCCAGCATGCTGGCAGAAAAGGATTGGCAGACTGCCACGTTGGGTACCTGCGGGCCGGATGTTTTGCTATTGCGCAGTGCTATCGGTGCCGATGAGCAGGCCGCCGCAGCGCTGCTGCTGGCACAACGTGGTGCGGCCAGCGAGATGACTTTGACCGCATTAAGCATTGGTGATGAGCGTGCGCTGCACTGGTTGCGCTACTTTGCTGCATTAGGATTTGAGCGGCAGGTGCTGTTGGAGGTAGCTGGAGACCTGCGATTTTCGCCGTCGTTTATTGCCGGGCAGCTTGCTGACTGGCAGCGTAGCCACGGTGTGGAACTGATTGTCACCGGCTGTCAGAGCAGCGAGGGGCAGAATGGGCAAACGCCGTTTTTGCTGGCGGAAAAGCTGAACTGGCCCTGTTTAACCCAGGTCGAACGTTTCACCCTTGAACCGCCTTTCGTTGTCGTCGAGCAGCGAACGACATCCGGTATTCGCCGCTGTCGGGTACGTCTGCCTGCGGTGATTGCCGTCAGGCAGTGTGGCGAAGTGGCGCTCCCGGTTCCTGGTATGCGCCAGCGCCTGGCCGCGGCAAAGGCGGAGGTTGTGCGCCAGGCGGTGACCGTTGAGGCGACGCCTGCGGTTCAGTGTTTGCGCTTGACTCGCCCGGAACAACGGCGTTGTGCGGAGATTATCGAAGGGGCAACGTCGCAGGAGAAAGCCAGAAACCTATGGGAGAACTATCTACGCCAGAGGATGCAGCCATGAAGATAGCGATGGTGGTGACTGTCGGTGAGAGCGCCGCGATGAGCCACTGGCTGGCGACTGCCAGCCTCGCGCCAGCAGAACTGGAGCGCTGGATTATCGATGCCGAACCGGAGGTGGCAGAACAGGTTCTTGATACACTGGTCAGCCAGTGGCGGCAGACGCCGGTCGATATGTTGATATTTCCGGCGGGTATGTTGGGCGATGAGCTGGCAACAAGGCTGGCCTCGCGTTTGCAGGGCGGTAGCGTGTGTCAGGTGCTATCAGTGAATACGCAAGAGGAGAGAGTGACGAAGTCTCACTGGGGCAATGCGCTGATTGCGACGCTGGAGGTGGCGGCCCGGCCGCTTTGCCTGTCACTGGCGCGCCAACCGAACGGTAATACGTCTATCGAATTTCCTGCCGATTTGGCGACACGTCACATTACGCCAGCGGTATTACCCGATTGGCTAATCAGCGTTGAGCGTGTCGAACATTCGGGTGCCCATCCTGTGCAGGAGGCGAAGCAGGTGCTGGTTGTCGGGCAAGGTGGAGAGGGCATTGATGCCGATCAAATAGCGGCGCTGGCGCACAGTCTGGGGGCGGAGGTTGGCTACAGCCGTGCGCGGGTGATGAACGGCGGCTATGATGCTGAACGCCTGATTGGTATCTCAGGCCATCTGCTGGCTCCGGATGTTTGTATTGTTGCGGGGGCATCTGGGGCGGCGGCGCTGATGGTGGGGGTCAGGGATAGCCGGTTTATCGTGGCGATTAATCATGACGGCAGCACGCCGGTATTTACGCAGGCTGATGTCGGTATTGTGGATGACTGGCCTGCAATACTTGAAGCACTGGTAGTCTGTGCGGATACATAATGCTGGATGGCGGCTAACGCCTTATCCGGTCTACGGATTTGTGCGGTTTGTAGGCCCGGTAAGGCGTCAGCCGCCACCGGGCACAACGGTATTCAACTGATTAATTAAGCTGCTTCGCTAATTTCCAGACGGTGGTGTTAGTGGTTGAAAGGGCCGCAACGCCAGCTTTCATCGCATTACGTGCATCTTCTTCGTCGCAGACCAGTCCCCCGGCAATGAGCGGCTGGCGAATTTTCTCCGTCACCCATCCCAGGACTTTCGGCATACAGCCCGGAAGAATTTCAATACAGTCAGGATTAGACTGCGCTACCTGCTTATCAATATTGTGAAAAGAGATAGAGTCGACGATAAACAGGCGATGAATGCAGAAGAATCCTTCCGCTCTTGCTGCCTTTAGCATCGGTGCTTTGGTGCTGATAATGCCATCTGCCTCGGTAACCAGCTTCAGAAACTGAATAACAACCTCTTTATTGGAAGCGCCCTCCAGCAGGTCGACATGAATAAACGCATATTTACCGGCGTTTTTGATTTTCTTGACGATGTTGCTGATGGTGCAGATATTGCCGTACAGCACGGAGATAAACTGGCATTCGGAATCAATGGCCAACTGCAGGCTGGCGTTATCTTTAACGGCCGCAATGACCGGATTTTGTCGTAGCAGGTGTAGCAGGGGCATGGTGTATCCTTTTCATTCTTATTTATCCAAAACGGAATGTAATACCAAATCCGGACTCAGGATAGTGCCATTCTTTCAGCGTCGCCTCATCGCATAACAACCGGCAGGTGCCGCATTCCAGGCAGCCCCGGTAGTCAATACGTAGTTCGCCTTCCGCCGTTCGTGAGAAAAGCCCTGCGGGGCAGGATTGAATCAGTAACTCGGCGATTTCTGGAGTCGGTGAGGCGGATGGAACAATATGTGGGCTGTTGGCGGGACGCCAGATGTTGCGGGCTACAGACATCGTAAACTCCTGACTAAATCGCCTGCCAGATGGCGCAGGCCGTGACGACGAAGATGACGCCAGACTATCTGGCGCAGCGGCGGAACCGGGCACTCACCCTGCCGCCACAGTTCGCGGGAGATATCATCCATCAGCGCAGGCCACTGGCGATACCAGCCGGGGCGTTGCAGCAACGCGGGCACATGCTGGTAGCGCTGGAGAATCTCCCATAGCACGCTGCGCTCAATATCCTGATGATACTGCGCAAACAGGTTCTGTGGAGCGTTTTGCTGACAGGCTCGAACTAAGGTTTGCGCTGCCGCCTGCGCGCCGATGAGCGCCATATCCATTCCGCGCACGGTAAAGCCGGTATTAATACAGGTGCGTAGTGCATCGCCAACCAGCAGCCAGCCGTCTCCGCCGTACTGCACGGGCATGCTATGCAGACCGCCTTCGGGCACCAAATGTGCACCATACTCCAGCGTTTCGCTCCCACGTAGCAAAGGGCGCAGGGCTGGATGTGATTTGAGATTCTCTAGCAGTTCAGAGGCCGGAGCCGCGCCTTTTCCCAGCGAGGAGAGCGGGCAAACAATGCCGAATGAGAGCGTATCCTGATTGGTATAGAGGAACGCGCCGCCGGGCAGATCCCCACAGACGCCGCCAGTGAAGAGCATCGCCGCTCCCTCGCTACCTTCCAGGTGGAAGCGATCCTCCAGTGTTTTTTTCTCCAGCGCCAGGACGGCTTTGATGCCCAACGCCATCGATGAAGGAGATGGACGGGGGAGTATACCGTGACGCTCCGCCAGTTCGCTATTGGCACCTTCCGCCAGCACGACGTAGCGGGCGCGCAGGGTTTCATTATCGCAAATGACGCCGCAGACCCGACCATTTTCGTGATACAGCGCCTCAACTGTCGCCCCGGTAATACACTGGACGCCTTCGGCTTCGGCCTGGCCGACAAACCACGGATCGAAGCGGGCACGCAGCAAGCTCCAGGAGTCGCCGTTGGGCTGGAGGCTGGAATATGTCGTTGCGCCTTCGGCGGTCAGCAGGGCCAGACTTTCCTGGGTGATACGGCGTTCAAGCGGAGCAGATTGTTGAAAATGAGGAAGAAGTTCGGCAAGCGCATGACAATACAGACGCCCACCGGAAAGGTTTTTACTGCCGGGGAGTTCACCGCGTTCAAGCAGCAGGACCGAAAGCCCTGCTCGTACGCAGCGTAAAGCACAAGCGGTGCCAGCTATCCCTGCACCGATGATAATAATATCAAAGTCGTCAGCCATATTGCGCCCCAGGTATCCAGAACGCATAAGCTAGCATGGCGTTATTTAAGGAAAATTGACCGCCGACACAAACGCTATAATCACTCGCCGCGGTACACGCAGCCCGCTGTGCAGGTCTCTTTCACCATTACGGCACTCAGCAGTGGGACAACCGGTTTAACCTGATCCCAAATCCATTTTGCCAGCACTTCGCTGGTTGGGTTTTCTAAGCCTGGAATATCGTTCAGATAGTAGTGATCAAGCCTGTCGTACGTCGGTTTAAACGCTGCTTTTAACTCAGAAAAATCCATAATCCAACCGGTATGCGGATCGACTTCACCGGTAATTTCAAGACGCACCATAAATGAGTGACCATGCAGACGGCCACACTTATGCCCTTCCGGTACATGTGGCAGGCGGTGAGCGGCTTCGAAGGTGAAATCTTTAAACAAGGTGGTGGACATTATTTACTCTCAAGAATGCGAAAAACCGCGGTAGGGTACCGTAAAGAGCAAATTTTATCATTATTTATACACGTCATTCTTTAAGCTGCATCTTTGTTGGCTACTTTTGCTAGCCCCAGCCACTTACTCATGTAAGTTCCTGGATACTTGCTCAGTTGCCGCCTCGATGCCTCTTAAATTATTTAGTGTATAAAAGGATGCTCAGCACCAAAGCTACATATTCATACAATCAATATTGGTTAATTATTTATATATCAGATGCTTATATAATCTGTTTTGCTGTTAATAACTATAACTAAAACAGGTTAGTTCATTTGGTTATTTGTTATTTCTATCCCTTCTTTAATTGTTACTATCCCCGCCGTTAACCTTATCTTCAGTTTGGGTTTTATTGCTGAAATCCGCTTTGCTTACTGGAACATGACAACGCATGACGACACAGGCCCCACCTTCCGCTTTGCTACCGTTAAACCCGGAGCAACTGGCACGCCTTCAGGCGGCCACGACCGATTTCACTCCCGCACAGCTTGCGTGGGTTTCTGGCTATTTTTGGGGCGTGCTGAATCAGCAGCCTGGCAGCAACGCGGTGGCGACTGCGCCTGTCGCTGAAATGCCTGGCATTACGCTTATCTCCGCCTCGCAAACTGGTAATGCGCGTCGTGTGGCGGAAGCCCTGCGCGATGATCTGATTGCCGCGAAGCTCAACGTCACTCTCATCAACGCTGGCGACTATAAATTCAAACAAATCGCCAATGAAAAACTGCTGATCGTGGTGGCGTCGACGCAAGGGGAAGGTGAACCGGCGGAAGAAGCCGTGGCGTTGCATAAATTCCTGTTCTCGAAAAAAGCGCCGAAGCTTGATAACACCGCTTTTGCCGTGTTTGGTCTTGGCGATACCTCTTATGAGTTTTTCTGTCAGGCAGGAAAAGACTTCGATACCAAATTGGCTGAGTTGGGCGGTGAACGTCTGCTCGATCGTGTAGATGCCGACGTTGAATACCAGGCCGCGGCTGCGCAGTGGCGTGCCCGTCTGGTTGATGTCCTGAAAGCGCGAGCGCCTGCGGCACCATCTGTGCAAGTGGCCGCGAGCGGTGCGGTAAACGAAGTACACTCCAGCCCATACACCAAAGAAGCGCCACTGACGGCGTCGCTTGCGGTGAATCAGAAAATTACCGGCCGCGACTCTGAAAAAGACGTGCGCCATATTGAAATTGATTTAGGCGATTCCGGCCTGCGTTATCAGCCGGGCGATGCGCTTGGCGTCTGGTATCAGAATGACCCGGCGCTGGTCAAAGAGCTGGTGGAACTGTTGTGGCTGAAAGGTGATGAGCCGGTCACAGTTGACGGCAAAACCCTGTCGCTCGCTGAAGCGTTGCAGTGGCATTTCGAGCTGACGGTTAACACCGGCAATATCGTAGAAAACTATGCCACCTTGACCCGTAGCGAAACTCTGCTGCCGCTTGTGGGTGACAAAGCGCAGTTGCAGCATTACGCCGCAACCACGCCTATCGTCGATATGGTGCGCTTCTCTCCGGCGCAACTGGACGCCCAAACGTTAGTTGATCTTCTGCGTCCGCTGACGCCGCGTTTGTACTCCATTGCTTCTTCCCAGGCGGAAGTGGAAAGCGAAGTGCACGTCACCGTGGGCGTGGTGCGTTATGAGATAGAAGGTCGCGCCCGTGCTGGTGGTGCTTCCAGTTTCCTCGCCGACCGCGTGGAAGAAGAAGGTGAAGTTCGCGTGTTCATTGAACACAACGACAACTTCCGTCTGCCGGCGAACCCGCAGACGCCGGTAATTATGATTGGACCGGGTACGGGGATTGCGCCGTTCCGTGCATTCATGCAGCAGCGTGCGGCTGATGGAGCCGAAGGCAAAAACTGGCTGTTTTTTGGTAACCCACACTTTACCGAAGATTTCCTGTATCAGGTGGAATGGCAGCGTTACGTCAAAGAGGGCGTACTGAGCCGTATCGATCTCGCCTGGTCCCGCGATCAAAAAGAAAAAGTCTACGTACAAGATAAACTGCGCCAACAAGGCGCGGAACTGTGGCGCTGGATTAACGACGGTGCGCACATTTATGTCTGCGGCGACGCCAATCGCATGGCGAAAGACGTTGAGCAGGCTTTGTTGGAAGTGATTGCCGAATTCGGTGGTATGGATATCGAAGCGGCGGATGAATTTTTAAGTGAGCTGCGCATTGAGCGCCGTTATCAGCGAGATGTCTACTAATGAGCGAAAAACATCCTGGACCATTGGTGGTCGAAGGCAAACTGTCCGACGCTGAGCGCATGAAGGTTGAGAGCAACTACCTGCGCGGTACTATTGCCGAAGATTTAAATGACGGCCTGACCGGCGGCTTCAAAGGCGACAACTTCCTGTTGATCCGTTTTCACGGTATGTACCAGCAGGACGACCGCGATATCCGCGCCGAACGTGCCGAGCAAAAGCTTGAGCCGCGTCACGCGATGCTGCTGCGCTGTCGTCTGCCGGGTGGGGTGATCACCACCAAACAGTGGCAGGCGATCGACAAGTTCGCCCATGACAACACCATATACGGCAGCATTCGTCTGACCAACCGTCAGACCTTCCAGTTTCATGGCATTCTGAAGAAGAACGTTAAGCCAGTACACCAGATGCTGCACTCCGTCGGCCTGGACGCGCTGGCGACCGCCAACGATATGAACCGTAACGTGCTGTGCACCTCCAACCCGTATGAGTCTGAGCTGCACGCGGAAGCCTACGAGTGGGCGAAAAAGATCTCCGAACATCTGCTGCCGCGTACCCGCGCCTATGCAGAGATCTGGCTCGATCAGGAAAAAGTCGCGACCACTGACGAAGAGCCGATCCTCGGTCAAACCTATCTGCCGCGTAAGTTTAAAACCACGGTCGTGATCCCGCCGCAGAACGACATCGATCTGCACGCCAACGACATGAACTTCGTCGCGGTTGCTGAAAACGGCAAGCTGGTGGGCTTTAACCTGCTGGTAGGCGGTGGTTTGTCCATCGAGCATGGCAATAAGAAAACTTACGCCCGTACGGCAAGCGAGTTTGGTTATCTGCCGCTTGAGCATACGCTGGCCGTGGCGGAAGCGGTGGTGACGACGCAGCGTGACTGGGGTAACCGTACCGATCGTAAAAACGCCAAAACCAAATACACGTTGGAACGCGTGGGCGTTGAGACCTTTAAAGCTGAAGTTGAGCGCCGGGCGGGGATCAAGTTTGAGCCGATCCGTCCGTACGAGTTCACCGGTCGCGGCGATCGTATCGGCTGGGTGAAAGGGATCGACAATAACTGGCACCTGACGCTGTTTATTGAAAACGGCCGTATCCTGGATTATCCGGGCCGCCCGCTGAAAACCGGTCTGCTGGAGATCGCGAAGATCCACAAAGGGGATTTCCGCATTACCGCGAACCAGAACCTGATCATTGCTGGTGTTCCTGAGAGTGAAAAGGCGAAGATCGAGAAGATTGCGCAGAAGAGTGGCTTAATGAATGCGGTGACTCCGCAGCGTGAAAACTCGATGGCCTGCGTCTCGTTCCCAACCTGTCCGCTGGCGATGGCGGAAGCCGAGCGTTTCCTGCCAACATTTATCGACAATATCGATACGCTGATGGCGAAACACAGCCTGAGTGATGAAAACATTGTCATGCGAGTGACCGGCTGCCCGAACGGTTGCGGTCGTGCGATGCTGGCGGAAGTTGGCCTGGTGGGGAAAGCACCCGGACGTTACAACCTCCATTTAGGGGGCAACCGTATTGGAACTCGCATTCCCCGGATGTTTAAAGAGAACATCACCGAGCCGGAAATTCTGGCATCGCTGGATGAACTGATTGGGCGCTGGGCGAAAGAGCGCGAAGCGGGTGAAGGCTTCGGTGACTTTACGGTGCGTGCGGGCATCATTCGCCCGGTGCTCGATCCTGCGCGTGATTTCTGGGAATAATGTGAAACTGACTTATCGGGTCTACTGAATTTCTAGGCCTGATAAGCGTAGCGCCATCAGGCAAGGCAAACAGTGAGGAACTTATGTCCAAACTCGATCTCAACGCGTTGAACGAACTGCCGAAAGTTGAACGCGTTATGGCGTTGGCGCAAACCAATGACCAACTGGAAAAATTGAGCGCCGAGGATCGCGTGGCGTGGGCGCTGGAAAACCTGCCTGGTGAATATGTACTGTCATCAAGCTTTGGTATCCAGGCGGCAGTGAGCCTGCACCTGGTAAATCAGATTCGCCCGGATATCCCGGTGATCCTCACCGATACCGGTTATCTGTTCCCGGAAACCTACCAGTTTATTGATGAGTTAACGGACAAGCTCAAGCTTAATCTGCAAGTCTATCGGGCAAAGGAAAGTGCGGCCTGGCAGGAAGCGCGCTACGGTAAACTGTGGGAGCAGGGCGTTGAAGGCATTGAGAAATATAATGACATCAACAAAGTCGAACCGATGAACCGGGCGCTGCAGGAGCTGCACGCGCAAACCTGGTTTGCCGGTCTGCGCCGTGAGCAGTCGGGCAGTCGTGCGCATTTGCCGGTGCTGGCTATCCAGCGCGGCGTGTTTAAAGTTCTGCCGATCATCGACTGGGATAACCGTACGGTTTACCAGTATCTGCAAAAACACGGTTTGAAATACCATCCGTTGTGGGATCAAGGTTATCTGTCAGTCGGCGACACCCACACCACCCGCAAATGGGAGCCGGGGATGGCGGAAGAAGAGACGCGCTTCTTCGGACTGAAGCGCGAGTGCGGATTGCACGAAGGGTAACAGGAAAGTGGTCCGGTAAGATTTACACCCTATCGGACCCCTTCTTCAGGATTTACCCGCTTTTGCCAGTTCTTTTACCAGTGGCAACATAATGCGTACCACGTCGCGGCTACGATGCTCTATCCGGCCCGGTAACGCTTTATCGATATGCTGCTGGTTATCCAGTCGCACATCGTGCCAGCTGTTGCCTGCCGGGAATGAGGCGCTTTTGGCACGCTGTTGATAGCCATCTTTCTTGCCCAGGTTCCAGTTGGTCGCTTCAACGGAGAGAACGGCAATCCCTGCGTTGTCGAAGACCTCTGCATCGTTACAACATCCAGTGCCTTTCGGATAGTCTTTGTTCAGACCAGGATTGGTGCTGGCAACGATACCGCGACTGTGCGCGATAGCCAGTGCCCGGTCGCGCGTCAGTTTTCGCACCGCTTCCGGGGTTTTCTTACCGCTATTGAAATAGAGCTTATCACCGACAATCAGGTTATCGAGGTTGATAACCAGCAGCGTGTTTTTCTTCTCGGCGGCGCTCATTCGCTTCAGAATGTTCTCAGCGCCCAGTTTGCCTTCTTCCTCGCCGCTAGTGGCGATAAATCGGATGCCGTATTGCGTCGGCACGTTTTTGAGTTTTTCCGCCAGTTCCAGCATCACGCCAACACCTGCGGCGTTGTCATCGATACCTTGCAGGGTTAATCCGCCCAGATTGGCATCGGAATCGGCGTCGCTTTGTGCGGCGTAGGTGTCGAGGTGCGCCATAATAATAATCTGCTGCGGCGCTTTGCCTTCATGTGCAGCAATAACGGTGCTTCCCGTTACGTTATGCCAGTTTTTACGGTTATCTTTGGCGGTATAAACATAACGGCTGTTAAACGTCCGAATATCACTGCTGTAGCCCATCTGCTGAAATTGCTGACGTATATAATCAGCAGACAACATTTCAGCCGGAGATCCCGTCACGCGGCCTGGGAAAAACGTTGCGATATATCGAGCCTGGGTATTTGCGATATCTCCGGGCTTCGAAGATGTTGCCTGTGCAGGAAGGATGAAGCACGCGCCGAGTGCCATGGCAGCAAGAAGGTGGCGCAATGCGAGAAACATGATGAGTCCTTAAATACCAAGCAGAAATTTTCAACCGCTAGTATGAAACCGTGATCGAGGTAAAACAATTTCATTTGCTCCTAAATGCCCGAATTCCGGTAGCTTAAGCACTTTTTGATATTTGCTTTTCCGGATCGTTATTCCTTTGAGGAACTACTCATTCCAATTCGTAATTTCATTCGTCCCCTTGCCCTCCCTATAGTCAGGTTATCTGAGCATCGTTAGCAATATAACGGCATTACATAGGAACGGTTATGGATCAAAAACGACTTACCCACCTGCGGCAACTGGAAGCGGAAAGCATCCATATTATTCGTGAGGTGGCCGCCGAGTTTTCTAATCCGGTGATGATGTATTCCATCGGCAAAGATTCCAGCGTAATGCTGCATCTGGCGCGTAAAGCGTTTTATCCTGGCACGCTGCCGTTCCCATTACTGCACGTTGATACTGGCTGGAAATTCAGCGAAATGTACGAGTTTCGTGACCGCACGGCGAAAGCCTACGGCTGCGAACTGCTGGTGCATAAAAACCCGGAAGGGGTGGCGATGGGCATCAACCCGTTTGTCCACGGCAGCGCCAAGCATACTGACATTATGAAAACAGAAGGGCTGAAGCAGGCGCTGAATAAATACGGTTTCGATGCCGCGTTTGGTGGTGCTCGTCGTGACGAAGAGAAATCGCGTGCCAAAGAGCGTATTTACTCCTTCCGCGATCGTTTTCATCGCTGGGACCCTAAAAATCAGCGCCCGGAGTTGTGGCATAACTATAACGGGCAGATTAACAAAGGCGAAAGCATTCGCGTCTTCCCGCTATCTAACTGGACCGAACAGGATATCTGGCAGTACATCTGGCTGGAAAATATCGACATCGTACCGCTGTATCTGGCGGCAGAACGTCCGGTGCTGGAACGCGACGGCATGCTGATGATGATTGATGACGACAGAATCGATCTGCAGCCCGGGGAAGTGATTAAAAAACGCATGGTGCGTTTCCGTACGCTCGGCTGCTGGCCGCTGACAGGCGCGGTGGAGTCGAATGCGCAGACGCTACCGGAAATTATCGAAGAGATGCTGGTCTCAACCACCAGTGAACGTCAGGGCCGCGTGATTGACCGCGACCAGGCGGGCTCCATGGAGCTGAAGAAACGTCAGGGGTATTTCTAAGGAGCCGCCATGAACACGACACTTGCACAACAAATTGCTAATGAAGGCGGCGTTGAAGCCTGGATGGTTGCCCAGCAACACAAAAGTCTGCTGCGTTTTTTAACCTGCGGTAGCGTAGATGATGGGAAAAGTACCCTGATTGGCCGTCTGCTGCACGACACGCGTCAGATTTATGAAGATCAGCTTTCATCGCTGCACAACGACAGTAAACGTCACGGCACTCAGGGTGAAAAGCTCGATCTGGCGTTATTGGTTGACGGCTTGCAGGCCGAGCGCGAGCAGGGCATCACCATCGACGTGGCTTACCGTTATTTCTCTACCGAGAAGCGTAAATTTATCATTGCGGATACCCCCGGCCATGAGCAGTACACCCGTAACATGGCGACCGGTGCGTCGACCTGCGACCTGGCGATCCTATTGATCGATGCGCGTAAAGGCGTGCTGGATCAGACGCGTCGTCACAGCTTTATCTCCACGCTGCTTGGGATCAAACACCTGGTGGTGGCGATCAACAAAATGGATCTGGTGGATTTTAGCGAAGAGACATTTAATCGCATTCGCGAAGACTATCTTACTTTTGCTGAACAACTGCCGGGCAGCCTGGATATCCGGTTTGTGCCGCTCTCTGCGCTGGAAGGCGATAACGTGGCTTCGCAAAGCGCCAGTATGCCGTGGTACAGCGGTCCGACGCTGCTGGAAGTGCTGGAAACCGTTGAGATCCAGCGCATTGTTGATACTCAGCCGATGCGCTTCCCGGTGCAGTATGTGAACCGACCGAATCTGGATTTCCGCGGTTATGCCGGAACGCTGGCTTCAGGTAGCGTGAAGGTCGGGCAGCGCGTCAAAGTGCTGCCGTCCGGCGTTGAGTCGAGCGTAGCGCGGATCGTGACCTTTGATGGTGATTTACAGGAAGCGCATGCGGGTGAAGCGATCACCCTGGTGCTGAAAGATGAGATCGATATCAGCCGGGGTGACCTGTTACTTGATGCCGGTGAAACGCTGCCGACAGTACAAAACGCTGCTGTTGATGTGGTGTGGATGGCGGAACAACCGTTGTCGCCAGGACAGAGCTACGACATAAAAGTCGCAGGCAAGAAGACCCGCGCACGTGTAGATAGCGTGCAATATCAGGTCGATATAAACAACCTGACCCAACGTGACGTTGAAGCGCTACCGCTGAACGGCATCGGTCTGGTTAATCTGACCTTTGATGAGCCGCTGGTGCTGGATACCTATCAGCAGAATCCGGTTACGGGCGGGCTGATTATCATTGATCGCCTGACCAACGTTACCGTTGGCGCGGGACTGGTGCGTGAGCCAATCGTCCAGGAACTCGCCAGCGCTTCTCAGTTCAGCGCGTTTGAGCTGGAGCTTAATGCACTGGTGCGTCGCCACTTCCCACACTGGGGTGCGCGCGATCTGCTGGGAGGCAAATAATGGCGCTGCATGACGAAAACGTCGTCTGGCATGCCCATCCTGTTACACCGCAACAGCGGGAACAACGCCACGGTCATCGTGGTGTTGTGCTGTGGTTTACCGGGCTGTCAGGTTCCGGTAAATCCACGGTAGCAGGGGCGCTGGAAGAGGCGCTGCATAAGGTAGGGGTGAGCACCTATCTGCTGGATGGCGATAACGTGCGTCACGGGCTGTGCAGCGATCTCGGTTTTAGCGATGCCGATCGCAAGGAGAATATTCGTCGGGTTGGCGAAGTGGCTAACCTGATGGTAGACGCCGGCCTGGTGGTGTTGACTGCGTTTATCTCCCCGCATCGCGCCGAGCGACAAATGGTTCGCGAGCGCGTGGGCGAAGGGCGTTTTATTGAGGTTTTTGTCGATACGCCACTGGCAACCTGTGAAGCACGCGATCCAAAAGGGCTGTATAAAAAAGCGCGAGCGGGGGAGTTGCGCAATTTCACTGGAATTGATTCGGTTTACGAAGCGCCTGAATCGCCAGAGATTCATCTTGATGGTGAACAATTGGTAACAAATTTGGTTCCCCAATTATTAGACCTGCTGAGGCAGGAAGATATTATCAGATCCTGAGACACCCGAGCTTGCACGCCCGGTCAGTCACGGTCACAGGATTAGATATGCGTAACAGCCATAACATTACTATTACAGAGTCAGATACCTTCGCTGCCGACGACGAAACCACCTGGTCACTTCCAGGAGCCGTGGTCGGTTTTGTCGCATGGTTGATGGCGCTGGGATTCCCGTGTCTGATGTATGGCCCTAACACACTGTTTTTCTTCCTCTATACCTGGCCCTTTTTCCTCGCGTTGTTGCCCGTGGCGATTGTGGCGGGTATTGCCCTGCATTCGCTATTGAAGGGGCGGTTGCTGCTGAGCATTACCTGTACCCTGCTGGTGGTTGGCGCAATGTTTGGCGCACTTTTTTTATGGTTATTAGGTTAAGATCACGTCTATTTCACATGATCGTCGCTGTTGTTCACTCTCTGGCCATAATTCAAACCGTAACCAACAATGAGATTATGTTCTCCTTACATGGGGTATACGTAACAACGGGCAAATGTGGTACATTTGCCCGCGTTGTCGCGGCATTCCCGTTCGTTGATGTAAAGTCGTCAGCGGAGTTTATGGGATGTTGATGCCGTTTTTCAGGGGGCAGGATGGGTAAACTAACGTTGCTGTTGCTGGCTTTATTAGTCTGGCTACAGTATTCGCTGTGGTTCGGTAAGAACGGCATACATGACTATAGTCGCGTCAACGATGATGTTGCGGCGCAGCAAGCTACAAACGCGAAACTTAAAGCGCGTAACGATCAGCTCTTTGCCGAAATTGACGACCTCAATGGCGGGCAAGAGGCTATCGAAGAGCGCGCGCGCAACGAACTCAGCATGACTAAGCCAGGCGAAACCTTTTATCGTCTGGTGCCTGACGCGTCTAAACGCGCTCAGACTGCAGGGCAAAACAATCGATAAACCGTCCAGGGATTTAACATGGCAGCCACTTTAATGGACGTTTGCGCCGTGGTGCCGGCTGCCGGGTTTGGCCGCCGAATGCAAACAGAGTGTCCTAAGCAGTACCTCTCTATTGGCAATAAAACCATTCTTGAACACTCGGTTGATGCGCTGCTGGCTCATCCCCGGGTGACGCGAGTCGTCATCGCTATCAGCCCTGGCGACAGCCGCTTTGCCCAACTGCCACTTGCTGCGCATCCGCAAATTACCGTAGTGGATGGCGGCAACGAGCGTGCCGATTCTGTCCTTGCCGGTTTACAAGCCGCAGGTGAGGCCAGTTGGGTACTGGTACATGATGCCGCGCGTCCGTGTCTGCACCAGGACGATTTATCCCGTTTGCTGGCAATAAGTGAAACCAGCCGCATCGGCGGGATCCTTGCCGCGCCGGTGCGCGACACGATGAAACGCGCGGAGCCGGGCCGAACAGACATCGCCCATACGGTCGATCGCACCGATTTATGGCATGCGTTAACGCCGCAGTTTTTCCCTCGCGAGCTGTTGCACGACTGCCTGACCCGTGCGCTCAACGAAGGCGCAACCATTACGGATGAAGCCTCGGCGCTGGAATATTGCGGTTTTCATCCGCAGCTGGTCGAAGGACGCGCTGACAACATCAAAGTCACGCGTCCGGAAGACCTGGCGCTGGCGGAATTTTATCTGACCCGAACTATCTAGATACATCATTCTTCAGACTACCTGGAGGATGTTGTGTATATCAGGAGAAGGCATAATGCGAATTGGACACGGTTTCGACGTACACGCTTTTGGCGGAGTTGGCCCAATTATCATTGGTGGTGTGCGCATCCCGTATGAAAAAGGATTACTGGCGCATTCTGATGGCGACGTGGCGTTACATGCGCTAACTGATGCTCTGCTGGGCGCGGCTGCGCTGGGGGATATCGGCAAACTCTTCCCGGACACCGACCCGGCCTTTAAAGGTGCAGATAGCCGTGAATTATTGCGTGAAGCCTGGCGGCGTATTCAGGCCAAAGGCTATACGCTTGGTAATGTGGATGTGACGATTATTGCGCAGGCACCGAAGATGCTGCCGCACATTCCGCAGATGCGCGTGTTTATTGCCGAAGATCTCGGCTGCCATATGGATGATGTTAACGTGAAAGCGACCACCACGGAAAAACTCGGTTTTACCGGGCGTGGGGAAGGGATTGCCTGTGAAGCGGTGGCGTTACTCATTAAGGCAACGAAATGACTGCGTTTGAAGATCTGACGTATCTCCATGGCAAACCACTGGGCCATGGCGTTCTGAAAGCGAATCCGGAAGACTTTGTCGTCGTCGAAGATTTAGGCTTCGAACCCGATGGCGAAGGCGAGCACATTTTGGTGCGTATCCTGAAAAACGGCTGTAATACCCGTTTTGTGGCTGACGCGCTGGCGAAGTTCCTGAAAATTCACGCCCGTGAAGTGAGCTTTGCTGGCCAGAAAGACAAGCATGCGGTCACGGAACAGTGGCTGTGCGCGCGCGTGCCGGGCAATGCGATGCCTGATTTAAGCAAATTTGAGCTTGAAGGCTGTAAAGTGCTGGAGTACGCGCGCCACAAGCGTAAGCTGCGTTTAGGGGCGCTGAAAGGCAACGAATTTACGCTGGTGCTGCGTGAAGTAAACCAGCGAAATGACGTTGAAGCGCGTTTGCAGGCGATTAGCGAGCGCGGCGTACCGAATTATTTTGGCGCTCAGCGTTTTGGTATTGGCGGCAGCAACCTGCAAGGGGCGCTGCGTTGGGCGCAAAGCGATGCGCCGGTACGCGATCGCAATAAACGCAGTTTTTGGTTGTCGGCGGCCCGTAGCGCGTTGTTTAATCAGATAGTCAGTGAACGCTTGAAAAAAACAGACTTTAATCAAGTTGTTGACGGCGATGCGCTACAATTGTCGGGACGCGGAAGTTGGTTTGTCGCCACGCAGGAAGAACAGACCGAATTACAGCGTCGCGTCGATGATAAAGAATTGATGATTACAGCGGCATTACCGGGCAGCGGTGAGTGGGGAACTCAGCGCGACGCGCTGGCGTTTGAAGCAGCCGCTATTGCCGATGAAACCGCGCTGCAGTCTCTGTTATTGCGTGAGAAAGTCGACGCGTCGCGTCGCGCTATGTTGCTGTATCCACAACAATTAAGCTGGAACTGGTGGGATGACGTAACCGTTGAGTTACGCTTCTGGCTACCGGCAGGTAGCTTCGCCACCAGTGTTGTAAGGGAACTTATTAACACAATGGGTGATTATGCGTATATTGCTGAGTAACGATGATGGGGTTCACGCACCCGGTATACAAACGCTGGCGAAAGCGCTGCGTGAGTTTGCTGACGTACAGGTGGTTGCCCCGGATCGTAACCGCAGTGGCGCGTCTAACTCGCTGACGCTGGAATCCTCACTTCGCACGTTCACCTATGATAACGGTGATATCGCCGTACAAATGGGTACACCTACCGATTGCGTCTATCTGGGCGTGAACGCATTAATGCGTCCGCGTCCGGACATTGTCGTGTCTGGAATTAACGCAGGTCCTAATCTGGGCGATGATGTTATCTATTCCGGTACCGTTGCGGCGGCGATGGAAGGTCGTCACCTGGGGTTCCCTGCGCTGGCGGTCTCACTTGATGGGCATAAACACTACGATACTGCTGCCGCAGTAACCTGCCGAATCTTACGGGCGCTGAGTCGTGAACCGCTGCGCACCGGGCGCATTTTGAATATCAACGTGCCGGATTTACCGCTGGATCAGATTAAAGGTATCCGCGTCACCCGCTGCGGTAGTCGCCATCCTGCAGATCAGGTGATCCCACAGCAAGACCCGCGCGGTAATACGTTGTACTGGATCGGGCCGCCGGGCGAAAAGTGCGACGCCGGACCGGATACGGATTTTGCCGCCGTCGATGAAGGCTATGTTTCCATCACGCCGCTGCATGTCGATTTAACCGCATATGGGGCGCATGAAGTTGTTTCTGACTGGTTAGACAGCGTGGGAGCCGACACGCAATGGTAAGCAGACGCGTACACACTCTTCTTGAACAATTACGTGCGCAGGGCATCAGAGATGAGCTTGTTCTCGATGCACTTGCCGCCGTGCCGCGTGAAAAATTCATTGATGAGGCGTTTGAACATAAGGCCTGGGACAATATTGCCCTGCCGATTGGCCAGGGGCAGACGATTTCGCAGCCCTATATGGTTGCGCGGATGACCGAGCTGCTTGAGTTAACGCCGCAGTCCCGGGTGCTGGAAATTGGTACCGGCTCTGGCTACCAAACGGCGATTCTGGCGCACCTGGTGCACCATGTATGCTCTGTTGAGCGCATTAAAGGTTTGCAGTGGCAGGCGCGTCGCCGCCTTAAACAGCTTGATTTACATAATGTTTCTACCCGTCACGGTGATGGATGGCAGGGCTGGCAAGCGCGAGCCCCGTTTGACGCTATCATTGTTACGGCAGCGCCGCCTGAGATCCCAACCGCATTGATGACGCAGTTGGATGAAGGCGGCATTCTCGTCTTACCCGTGGGCGATGAGCACCAGTTTCTGAAACGGGTGCGTCGTCGGGGAGGCGAATTTATTATCGATACCGTGGAGGCCGTACGTTTCGTTCCCTTAGTAAAAGGGGAGCTTGCGTAGATACTGGCGCTGAATACCTGGAGTTTTCCTGGATATTCTGGAATTAGTAAGCGTATCGTGGTCACGTTTCCAGTGCCCAGTCCGATGCCTTGCACGGTGATTACGTCACTGGTTTTAACCAAATTTTCCTGGGGGATAAATGAGCGCGGGAAGCCACAAATTTACCGTTCGCCGCATTGCGGCATTGTCACTGGTTTCATTATGGCTGGCAGGTTGTTCAAATACCTCGAATCCACCAGCACCGGTCAGTTCGGTTGGCGGCAGCGCATCATCGAACACCAGTTCCGGCATGCTGATTACGCCTCCACCAAAAATGGGCTCGACGTCGACAGTACAGCAGACGCCACAGATCCAGCCGGTGCAGCAACCAACCACTCAGCCAACGCAAATCCAGTCTGTCGCACAGCAGCCTGTGCAGATGGAAAACGGTCGTATTGTGTACAACCGTAAGTATGGGAACATTCCGAAAGGTAGCTATACGGGCGGCAGTACCTATACTGTTAAGAAAGGCGATACTCTTTTCTATATTGCCTGGATTACCGGGAACGATTTCCGTGATCTTGCACAACGCAATAACGTTCCGGCCCCGTATGGTCTGAATGTCGGTCAAACTCTGCAAGTGGGCAACGCGTCGGGTACACCGATTACTGGTGGTAATGCTATTACCCAGGCGGATGCAGCACAGCAAGGAGTTGTGACCAACCCTGCACAAAATTCCACCGTTGCTGTTGCTTCGAAACCAACAATTACGTATTCTGAGGATTCAGGTGAACAAAGTGCTAACAAAATGTTGCCGAACAACAAGCCTGCTGGGACCGTTGTCACAGCGCCTGTAACGGCTCCAGCAGTTAGCGCAACCGAATCAACTGCAAGCTCAACGTCAACCAGCTCGCCAATCTCTACCTGGCGCTGGCCGACTGACGGCAAAGTGATCGAAAACTTTGCGGCTACCGAAGGTGGCAATAAAGGGATCGACATCGCAGGCAGCAAAGGACAGGCTATTGTCGCGACTGCAGATGGACGCGTCGTCTATGCCGGTAATGCGCTGCGTGGTTACGGTAATCTTATTATCATCAAACACAACGATGATTACCTGAGTGCCTACGCCCATAACGATACAATGCTGGTCCGGGAACAACAAGAAATCAAGGCGGGGCAGAAAATAGCTACCATGGGTAGTACCGGAACCAGTTCAACACGCTTGCATTTTGAAATTCGTTACAAGGGGAAATCCGTAAACCCGCTGCGTTATTTACCGCAGCGATAATTCGGCGGAACCAGGCTTTCACGTGCTAGTTCCGTTAGGGATCACGGGTAGGAGCCACCTTTATGAGTCAGAATACGCTGAAAGTTCATGATTTAAATGAAGATGCGGAATTTGATGAGAACGGAGTAGAGGCTTTTGATGAAAAAGCCTTGAGTGAAGAGGAACCCAGTGATAACGACCTGGCTGAAGAAGAGCTGTTATCGCAGGGGGCCACACAGCGTGTGTTGGACGCGACTCAGCTTTACCTTGGTGAGATTGGTTATTCACCACTGTTAACAGCCGAAGAAGAAGTTTATTTTGCGCGTCGCGCACTGCGTGGAGATGTCGCATCTC
>ERZ1026931.256-NODE-256-length-24313-cov-11.546665_pt1 | contig 24313 bp, 19 predicted proteins | sample MGYA00519253_ERZ1026931 | MGnify/ENA primary metagenome ERZ1026931 (study PRJEB26926, sample SAMN06164831) | human gut metagenome | biome: ENVO:00009003; feature: ENVO:2100002; material: ENVO:00002003 | host: Homo sapiens | place: USA | collected 2012 ... | reverse complement strand
ATATGCCGCAATGGTCGCATATTGTCGGCCAAATGCAGTTTGACCTGTTTCATGCTTACACGGTGGATGAACACACCATCCGCGTAATGCTCAAGCTGGAAAGTTTTGCCAACGAAGAGACCCGCCAGCGCCATCCGCTGTGTGTGGATCTATGGCCGCGTCTGCGACAGCCAGAGCTGATTCTAATTGCCGCGCTGTTCCACGATATCGCCAAAGGCCGCGGTGGCGATCACTCGGTGCTCGGCGCTCAGGACGTGCTCAAGTTCGCCGAACTGCACGGCCTGAATTCCCGCGAAACGCAGCTGATCGTGTGGCTGGTGCGCCAGCATTTGCTGATGTCGGTAACCGCTCAGCGCCGCGATATTCAGGATCCCGAAGTAATCAAGCAATTCGCCGAAGAGGTACAAACGGAACACCGTCTGCGCTTTTTGGTGTGTCTGACCGTCGCGGATATTTGCGCCACCAACGAAACGCTGTGGAATAGCTGGAAGCAAAGCCTGCTGCGCGAGTTGTACTTCGCGACGGAAAAACAACTGCGTCGTGGCATGCAAAATACGCCGGATATGCGCGAGCGCGTACGCCATCATCAGCTTCAGGCGCTGGCGCTACTACGCATGGACAACATTGATGAAGAAGCATTGCACCACATCTGGTCACGCTGTCGCGCCAACTACTTCGTGCGTCACAGCCCAAATCAGCTGGCCTGGCATGCGCGTCATCTGCTGCAACACGATCTCAGCAAGCCGTTGATCCTGCTCAGCCCACAGGCCACGCGTGGCGGGACAGAAATTTTCATCTGGAGCCCTGACCGCCCTTACCTGTTTGCCGCCGTCTGCGCCGAACTGGACAGGCGTAATCTTAGCGTCCACGATGCGCAGATTTTCACTACCCGCGATGGAATGGCGATGGATACGTTCATCGTGCTGGAGCCGGACGGCAGCCCGCTGTCTTCTGACCGACACGAAGCGATCCGTTTTGGACTGGAACAGGCCATCACACAGCGCAGCTGGCAGCCACCGCAACCGCGTCGCCAACCGGCAAAATTACGCCACTTTACCGTCGATACTGAAGTTACCTTTTTGCCGACCCATACTGACCGAAAATCGTTCCTGGAGCTTATCGCTCTCGACCAGCCCGGCCTGCTGGCGCGGGTCGGGCAGATTTTTGCCGATCTGGGAATTTCGCTGCATGGCGCCCGAATTACAACCATTGGCGAGCGAGTAGAAGATTTATTCATAATCGCCACCGCCGACCGGCGCGCCCTTAATAATGAGCTGCAGCAGGAAGTGCATCAACGGTTGACAGAGGCCCTCAATCCAAACGATAAAGGGTAATGTTTTTATTTATTATGGAAAGAGTTTAACAATGCAGCAGTTACAGAACGTTATTGAGTCCGCTTTCGAGCGCCGTGCCGACATTACTCCGGCAAATGTGGATACCGTAACCCGCGAAGCGGTGAATCAGGTTATTTCTTTACTGGATTCCGGTGCACTGCGCGTCGCAGAGAAGATTGAGGGTCAGTGGGTCACGCATCAGTGGCTGAAAAAGGCGGTCCTGCTCTCTTTCCGTATTAACGATAATCAAGTCATCGAAGGTGCGGAAAGCCGTTACTTCGATAAAGTACCGATGAAATTCGCCAACTACGACGAAGCGCGCTTTCAGAAGGAAGGTTTCCGCGTAGTTCCGCCTGCGGCCGTGCGTCAGGGTGCGTTTATCGCCCGTAACACCGTGCTGATGCCATCTTACGTAAACATCGGCGCTTATGTTGATGAAGGTACGATGGTTGATACCTGGGCAACAGTCGGTTCCTGTGCGCAAATCGGTAAAAACGTACACCTGTCCGGCGGCGTTGGCATCGGCGGCGTACTGGAGCCGTTACAGGCTAACCCGACCATCATCGAAGACAACTGCTTCATCGGCGCGCGCTCTGAAGTGGTTGAAGGCGTGATCGTCGAAGAAGGTTCTGTTATCTCCATGGGCGTGTACATTGGTCAGAGCACCCGTATTTACGATCGCGAAACTGGCGAAGTGCATTATGGCCGCGTTCCGGCAGGCTCCGTAGTTGTCTCCGGCAACCTGCCGTCGAAAGATGGCAAATACAGCCTGTACTGCGCGGTGATTGTGAAGAAAGTCGATGCCAAAACGCGTGGCAAAGTGGGAATCAACGAACTGTTACGCACCATCGACTAACAGCGATTTGAAAAAGCGGGCTTAGCCCGCTTTTTTTACATCTGCGAGTGGCATAAACAAGGCTTTTCGTTAATTATTCAATGGTTATAGTGAGCTTAAGGGTACCGCTATGTATGACAATCTGAAAAGTCTGGGCATTACTAATCCTGAAGAGATCGATCGTTACAGCCTGCGGCAAGAAGCCAACAACGATATCCTGAAAATCTATTTCCAGAAGGATAAAGGCGAGTTTTTTGCCAAGAGCGTGAAGTTCAAATATCCCCGTCAGCGTAAAACGGTTGTCGCCGATGGCGTCGGCCAGGGTTACAAAGAAGTGCAGGAGATCAGTCCCAACCTGCGCTATGTGATCGACGAACTGGATCAGATCTGCCAGCGCGATCGCAGCGAAGTCGATCTTAAACGCAAGATCCTTGATGATTTACGTCATCTGGAAAGCGTCGTGACCAACAAGATCAGCGAAATTGAAGCCGATCTGGAAAAACTGACGCGTAAATAACCGCGAGTGAATGTATTCGTAGGCCGGGTAAGGCGAAGTTGCCACCCGGCATTTTTCCTGATAGCGCAACGCCCATCAGGCAATTAATCAATGCTGCTCATCCAGTTGTAACGCCACATACAGCAGCAGTCTGTCGTCGAAGTTCCCCAGATCCAGCCCGGTCAGTTCTGAAATACGATTCAGGCGATATTCCAGCGTATTACGATGAATAAACAGTGCCTTTGAGGTCGCCAGCGGCTGGACGTTATGACGAAACCATGCCGTCAATGTCCGACGCAGCAATCCGTTGTTATCCATCGCCTTCAGCCTCACCAACGGACGCGCCAGCTCATTGGCCTGCCAGCCGCCGCGCAGGCTGTCCAGCAGCACTGGCAACATCAAATCCTGATAGAAATAACTACGGCTTTCCGGCATCCGCTGTTTACCGACCATCATGGTAGTGCGCGCCGTACGATACGAACGGGCAATGCTACCAGGCCCGGTAAAATAGTTGCCCAGCGACACGCGAAAACGCAGCTGTCCGTTCTCTTTCATACGGGCAATAAGCTGCTCAACGCGCTTGCGATGATCTTCAGCGTCCCAGCGTCCAAACTGATTAAGCGCCGGTTTCAGCACCACCATCTCGGTCAGAGAAACAATCGCAATCAGATTATTACGTTCGGGCGTGGTCAACGCATTCTGCAATTGCTGTAGTTCCGCCATCGCACTGTCAACACCAAGCTGACCGCTGTCGACCTCCACTACCGCCACCACGCGCGGCTGGTTCAAATCAATGCCTAAACGCTGGGCCCATTCCATCAACGCTGGCGTATTCTCTTCCGCCTGAATCAGGTTCATCACCAGCTCTTCACGCAGACGGCTATCCTGCGCTAACAAATGCATCAGGCGCGACTGTTCCAGCATCATTTCGGCGGTCATACACACTAACTCGCCGTATTTGCGCAGATGTTCCGGTTCGCCGGTAAGGCCGATAACGCCAACGATTTCGCCTTCCAGACGCAGCGGCAGATTTATCCCCTGACGCACACCGTGTAAATGCCGGGCCACCGCATCGTCAATATCGACCACCCGACCCTGCGAAAGTACCAGCAACGCCCCTTCGTGCAATTCACCAATACGTTCGCGATCGCCGCTGCCGATTATCCGCCCACGGGCATCCATTACGTTGATATTGGTATCAATGATGCGCATGGTGCGCGCCACGATATCCTGCGCCATTTTGGTATCAAGATGCCAGCCAGCCATAAACCCCTCCTGTGAGCAGAGCTCAAGCATAGGGAAGAAAATAAGCGGCGACATTGTGCATATGCACAAAGCGGAAGAGAGAAGTATGGAGTTGTGGGAAGTATCACAAAAAGAAACCCCTTCCTGTGCAGGAAGGGGTTGAGGGAGATTACTGCATCAACAGATAGATTGAGCTGTCACCGCGCTGAATGTTCAGCGCCAGTACAGCCGGTTTGCTGTCGAGAATTTTGCGCAATTCAGCGATGTTTTTCACCGGCTGCTGGTTCGCACCGATAATCACATCCCCTTTCTTCAGGCCAATCTGTGCAGCCGGAGAACTCGGTTTCACGTCGCTTACCACGACCCCTTTGTCCTGGCCTTTGTTGCTCATATCGGCACCTTCAATGCCTTTAAAGATAGAGCTGGAGTCAACCTGAGTCTGGCTGCTCTGCTGCAATTCCAGGTTCACGGTGACCGGCTTACCGTCTCGCAGCAGACCCAGGGTGATCTTGCTGCCGACCGGCATCGTACCCACCTGCGCACGCAGGGCGGCGAAGCTGCTGATAGGTTTACCGTTCAGCGAGGTAATCACGTCCCCGGCTTTAATACCGGCTTTCGCTGCGGAAGAGTTCGGCATTACCTGGCTGACGAATGCGCCACGCTGGGCGTCAACTTTCATCGCTTTCGCCAGCTCAGAGCTCAGTTCGGTCCCCATAATACCCAGCTCACCGCGTTTAACCTGGCCGAACTCAACCATCTGCGAAGTCAGGTTTTTCACCATGTTGCTCGGGATTGCAAAACCGATACCGATGTTACCGCCGTCCGGCGCGAGGATCGCGGTGTTAATACCGATCAGTTCACCGTTCAGGTTGACCAGTGCACCACCGGAGTTACCCCGGTTGATCGCAGCATCCGTCTGGATAAAGTTCTCGTAGTTTTCCGCATTCAGGCCGCTACGACCCAGCGCAGAAACGATACCGGAAGTCACCGTTTCACCGAGGCCAAACGGGTTACCGATTGCCACGGTATAATCACCCACGCGCAGCGCGTCGGAATCTGCCAGCTTAATCGCCGTCAGGTTTTTCGGATCCTGAATTTGGATCAGCGCGATATCGGAGCGCGGATCTTTACCCACGATCTTCGCATCAAATTTACGCCCATCGCTCAACTGAACTTTAATCACCGTGGCGTTATCCACCACGTGGTTATTGGTCACGACATACCCTTTCGCAGCATCAATAATTACGCCGGAACCGAGCGCCATAAATTTCTGCTGCTGGCCGCCGCCATTACCAGCGCCCGGTGCGCCGCCCTGACAGAACGGTGAACTCTGGAACGGAGAACCGTCCTGACAGAACGGTGAATTATCACCGAAGAACTGCTGGAAATTACGCGGCATGCGCGGCGTATTTACCGTCGTGCTCCCCTCGACGTTAATACTTACCACCGATGGCATCACTTTTTCGAGCATCGGGGCCAGGCTTGGCATCTGTTGGGCGGTCATTGCTGAAGACGACGTCTCAGCCGCTGTGGCAGACAGGGGGGACAACGCCAAACCTAAACTCAGAGCCAGTGCACTCATTGCTAATGTGGTTTTTTTCATGTGTTTCGTTCTCGATTAACAGGTAACGCAAAATTGCTGTATACGTCAGAGTCGTTTTATAGCGCTAAGTTCCAGAATCAAGTTTAAGGAAAAAGTAAAATTTTATTGGCCGTCTTTACAAATGAGTATTTATTGTTCTACGGCCATCAAGCGACGATATTCATCCCAGGCATACAAATCCGTCATCCCGCTGATATAATCCTGGATCAACCGGCAGCGATAATAATATTCCAGAACCGAATACTCGGCGCACCCCGTCGATATTTTACTAACCGCCTCAACATACGCAAGACGATGGCGGGTAGACAACTTCTGAAATAAACGGGACTCGATAGGAAAACGTTTTACTCTTTCATTGTCGACCAGTTCAGAAAAATCTGACTGAGACATTTTCAATAACGGTTGATAGATCTCCAGCAACCCGCTGATCACCCGATAGCCCTGTAATTCCAGCTGTTCAACATCCGGATGACTAAATACATGTTTCACCGCCACATTTTTATAAACACCCAGTAGCTGGCTGAAGCTGCTGGCATCTTCTAACAGCGCATGATTAAAGCTGCCTTCATAAATCTGCGGCAAATTATCAATAAACCTCTGGGCCGCATACGGCACCAGTTTATTCAGCGTATTGACGCGTAAATACATAAAGAACTGATCTTCGGTACTCCGGCTTAATGTATTTGAACGTGATTTCTCCCAGGCGTTCTCAACAACCTGGCTAAACAGGGAACCTTTTTCATGGTGCCCCCACGCCTCATACAGGTGGTGATAAAGTTGCTCGACGCTAAAGATTCTTTTCTCAACGGCATCTTCCAGATCCGCTACGCAATAAGAGATATCATCGGCAGCCTCCATAATCCAGGTTAATGGATAACGACTGTAAGACGCTAATGATAATTCTTTACGCAACCGCTCAATATACGGTTCTTCAGAAAGGTAATAACCCGGCTTCTTCATTAAATAGTTGTGCGTCTCGGGTGCACTGCCGCGCCACCACGCCGGACGGGTATATTTTAAAATACCGCCAACCTGCGCCCAGGTAAGGTTCATACGCATCAACGTATGCACAAGGCGAATTCCCTGCGCATTGCCTTCAAAATGGCACAGGTCCTGGCGCACCTTGCGGCGAATATCATTCAGCGACTCCTCGCCTTCACGCAATCGTAATGCCGTCACCTGGCAGCGGTCATCACTCAGAGGTTGACTTTCCGCGTCTGCGGGATACAGCCGCTGGCGGAACCAGTCATTAATTGCCGCCTCCCCGAAATGGCCAAACGGCGGATTACCAATGTCATGCATCAGGCAGGACATTTCGACAATACTCTCAAAGGGTCCCGTCAGTTCATCCAGACCATACTGCTCCAGCAGCTTTAGTTCTTTCAGTCGGCTGAGGATCTCTTTCGCGATATAGCGCCCAACCTGCTGAACTTCCATCGAGTGTGTCAGGCGCGTACGGACCGCCGCATTGCGCTCCAGCGGAAAGACCTGCGTTTTTTGTTGCAGTCGGCGAATGGCCGGAGAATTGATAATACGTCCGCGATCGCTTTCGAAAATACGCAGGATCTCATGCTCAGTCTTCACGCCTTGCGGCGAACGGTAACGACGATGCCAGTTTATTTTTTTTCGGAAATCGATCTGTGCCATGTCCTCTCCCGCCTGAGAAATGCGCTACCCCTTAAGCGCATGATAGACTATGCCCTCAAATCTGGCTTATCGCGAGTAAATCTATGAAAATCGGCATCATTGGTGCAATGGAAGAAGAAGTTACGCTGCTGCGTGACAAAATCGAAAACCGTCAGACCATCGCGCTCGGCGGTTGTGAAATTTACACCGGCCAGCTGAACGGTACAGAGGTTGCGCTGCTGAAATCGGGTATCGGTAAAGTGGCTGCGGCACTGGGTGCTACGCTGCTGCTTGAACGCTGCAAGCCGGACGCCATCATTAATACCGGTTCTGCGGGTGGCCTGGCTTCTACGCTGAAAGTCGGGGATATCGTAGTTTCTGACGAAGCGCGCTATCACGACGCCGACGTCACTGCCTTTGGCTATGAATTTGGTCAGCTACCGGGCTGCCCGGCTGGTTTTAAAGCCGATCCTGCGTTGATTGCTGCCGCAGAATCTTGCATCGCCGAACTCAATCTGAACGCCGTTCGCGGACTTATCGTCAGCGGCGACGCATTCATTAACGGTTCCGTGGGGCTGGCGAAAATTCAGCACAACTTCCCGCAGGCGATTGCCGTTGAGATGGAAGCGACCGCAATTGCGCACGTTTGCCACAACTTTAACGTGCCATTCGTCGTGGTTCGCGCTATCTCTGACGTTGCCGATCAGCAGTCCCATCTCAGCTTTGACGAATTCCTGGTGGTTGCCGCGAAGCAGTCAAGTCTGATGGTTGAAACGCTGGTACAGAAACTGGCGCATGGCTAAATTACTCTCCAGGGCGCTGGTCGCCCTGCTTTTCACTCTCCCGGCGTTCCTTTACGCCGCACCGCGTGTTGTGACGCTTTCTCCTGCCAATACCGAACTCGCTTTTGCCGCAGGCATTACTCCCGTTGGCGTCAGCAGTTATTCAAACTACCCGCCAGAAGCCAAAAATATTGAGGAAGTCTCAACCTGGCAAGGGATGAATCTTGAACGTATTGTGGCGCTGAAACCTGATTTGGTCGTCGCCTGGCGCGGGGGAAATGCTGAGCGGCAGGTGAATCAACTGACCTCTCTGGGAATTAAGGTCATCTGGGTGGATGCCGTTACCATTGAGCAGGTTGCCGATGCGCTACGCCAGTTGGCAGCATGGAGCCCCAAGCCTGAACAAGCTAAACAGGCGGCGCAAACCATGCTTGATGACTATGCTTTACTTAAATCTCAGTATGCCAACAAACCGAAAAAACGTGTGTTTCTCCAGTTTGGTGCCAATCCTCTGTTTACCAGTGGAAAAGGTTCTATTCAGCACGAAGTTCTTGAGGTATGCGGCGGAGAAAACATCTTTGCCGGTAGTCGGGTTCCCTGGCCGCAGGTTAGCCGTGAGCAGGTCCTGGCACGAGCCCCCCAGGCTATCGTTGCAACCGGCGGTCCGGGCGAAACTCTGAAAATTGAGCAATACTGGGGAAACCAGCTAAAAATACCCGTTATTACACTTAATAGTGACTGGTTCGAACGCGCGAGCCCGCGTATTATCCTCGCCGCAAAACAACTCTGTAATGCGCTTTCACAGATAAATTAGCGCCTGCCCCCACCAGGTCTGTTGTGAGGATTTAAAAATGCTCGTCTATTGGCTTGATATTGTCGGCACCGCGGTATTTGCAATCTCTGGCGTATTACTGGCCGGAAAATTACGTATGGATCCGTTTGGCGTCCTGGTACTCGGCGTGGTTACCGCCGTTGGCGGCGGTACGATCCGCGATATGGCGCTGGATAATGGACCGGTTTTTTGGGTTAAGGATCCAACCGATCTGGTAGTGGCGATGATCACCAGCATGCTGACGATCCTGTTGGTACGTCAACCAAGACGCATACCGAAATGGATCCTTCCGGTGCTGGATGCCGTTGGCCTGGCGGTGTTCGTGGGTATTGGCGTCAACAAGGCATTTCTCGCAGGAACAGGGCCGTTGGTGGCGATTTGTATGGGGGTGATTACCGGCGTTGGCGGTGGGATCATTCGCGATGTATTAGCGCGTGAAGTCCCGATGATTTTGCGCACCGAGATCTACGCCACAGCCTGTATTATCGGCGGGATCGTGCATGCGACGGCGTTTTATACCTTTGATGTTTCACTGGAAAACGCCAGTATGATGGGGATGATTGTCACCCTGCTGATTCGGCTTGCTGCCATTCGCTGGCATCTGAAATTGCCGACGTTTGCGCTGGATGATAACGGGCGTTGATATTGTTTTGCCCGATGGAGCTGCGCTTATCGGGCCTGGAACATCTTTCCTGTTGGCCGGATAAGACGCTAACGCCACTATCCGGCATAACGAACAGCAATCAGATGCTGAAAGAAGAACCACACCCGCAGGTACTTTTCGCATTCGGGTTAGTCACAACGAAGCGGGAACCTTCCAGACCTTCGGTATAGTCAACCGCGCCGCCCACCAGATATTGCAGGCTCATCGGATCAACGACCAGACCAACACCTTGTTTCTCAATGGTCATATCACCTTCATTGACCTGATCATCAAAGGTGAAACCGTACTGGAAACCGCTGCAACCACCGCCAGTGATATACACGCGTAATTTCAGATTCGGGTTATCTTCGTCAGCGATCAGGCTTTTTACTTTATTGGCTGCTGCTTCAGTAAATTGCAGTGGCAGCGCTACGTCATCACTCATATTTTGCTCCAAACGACATCGGCAATTGGGTAAATTTCAACCCAATATTTTGGGCCATTATCTAATACCCTGGTATTTCGTTCAAGTATTCTCGCCAGCGGCAGTACTCTGGCTTTTTGCCGCCTGCTCCGCTTCCTGTTTTGCCAGCGTACGAGCAAGGATAGTCGAGTATAGCGGCTTTCCGCCCATAAATTGGGCTAATAGTGTTGCGCCAAGACAGGTAATAATCATTGGCAAAATGAGCTGATAGTTATCGGTCATCTCCAGCACCAGCACAATACCCGTTAGCGGCGCACGCACCGAAGCCGCCAACAATGCCCCCATTCCGGCGATGGCAAAGGTTCCGGCCTCCAGGTGATACTGCGGAAATGAGGCCGCTGCAGCCATACCGAACGCCGTACCAAGCAACGTGCCCAACGCCAGCATCGGGGCAAAGATCCCACCGGGCGCGCCGGATGAGAAGCACAGCAGCGTGGTGATCACCCTGGTAATAAATATAAACAGCAGCAGACCGACGCTAAAATTGCCTGCTGCGGCAATCGGGATCAGGTTAAAACCACCGCCTGCAGCTTCAGGTTGAATTAATCCCAGGATCCCGCACAGGCCACCGATCGCGCCGCCCATCAGCACCCATTTTTTAATTTCACCGCCGTGAAAGCGCTGGAACATATCCTGGGTACGCAACACCATAGTGTTGAACAAGGGCCCGACACAGCCAAAAATAAGTCCGAGTACAAGATACAGCCACAGCGTATTTACCGGCGCATTAGACAGCTTTCCGACTTCAATAATCGGGGCTTCGCCGTTGAAAACACGAAACACGATGCTCGACATTATAACGCCGGTAAACACGGCTTTGATCGACACGAGGTTATAGCGAAACTGCGGGCGCATCTCTTCAATAATGAACAGGATACCCGCCAGCGGAGCATTAAACGCCGCCGAAAGGCCCGCCGCCGCACCGGTAGCCAATAAGGTATGTCGCGCTTCGGCGCTACGCATGCGGAAAATATCCAGCACCATGCGCCCGAGGTTACCACCAATCTGCACGGTCGGACCTTCCCGCCCAAGCACCATGCCAGCACCCAGCGTGCCCATGCCGCCAATAAATTTCACCGGCAGGACACGCCACCAGCGCACAGGTCGCAGCTCTTCCAGCGCACCTTCAATCTCTGGGATCCCCGAACCACCAGCTTCCGGCGCAAACTTACGCACCAGGAAATAGCCGACCATCGCCAGCAATGCCGAAAGAATAAACGCCAACGGCCACAACAGAATGGCATGGTCCGCAACCTGAGCCAGCGCGCCAATGCGCTGATTCTGCACCCAGGTCACCGCTTTCTCAAATGCCACGCCAACAAGCCCTGTCACAGTACCTACTACTGCAGCCATCAACAGGATCGCCAACGGCGTTTTGTCTCGTTCCAGGAGACGACGAATTTGATCCCTGCGGCGTAAACGCACAATTTGCTGTGCTTCAAAAGAGGGAGTGTCTGTCTTCATCAGATGATCATTAATTGGTAATACAAATACGGAATCGGCATTCTACTCGCACATTTCACGAAAATCCCCTGCAAATCGTATTGTTTCAAATGCGTAAAACTTTCATAACCTTCTCTGAATAACTAGAATAGCGGGCATTTACTTTTTCTACGAACCAGGACCCCATCCATGAGTAAGTCTGAAAATCTCTACAGCGCAGCACGCGAACTTATCCCAGGCGGCGTTAACTCCCCCGTTCGCGCCTTTACTGGCGTGGGTGGTACTCCGCTGTTTATCGAAAAAGCCGACGGCGCGTATCTGTACGATGTCGATGGTAAAGCCTATGTCGATTACGTCGGTTCCTGGGGACCGATGGTACTGGGTCACAACCACCCGGCAATCCGTAATGCGGTGATTGAAGCTGCGGAGCGCGGTTTAAGCTTCGGCGCACCGACCGAGATGGAAGTGAAAATGGCGGAGCTGGTCACTGAACTCGTGCCGACCATGGACATGGTGCGCATGGTGAACTCCGGTACGGAAGCAACGATGAGCGCAATCCGTCTGGCACGCGGTTTCACCGGTCGCGATAAAATCATCAAATTTGAAGGCTGCTACCACGGCCATGCAGATTGCCTGCTGGTTAAGGCCGGTTCGGGCGCATTAACGCTGGGCCAGCCGAACTCCCCAGGCGTTCCGGCCGATTTCGCGAAACACACCCTGACCTGCACCTATAACGATCTCGCTTCAGTACGTGCAGCATTTGAACAGTACCCGCAGGAGATCGCCTGCATCATCGTTGAGCCGGTCGCCGGTAACATGAACTGCATCCCGCCGCTGCCGGAATTCCTGCCGGGCCTGCGTGCGCTGTGCGATGAGTTTGGCGCACTGTTGATCATTGATGAAGTAATGACCGGTTTCCGCGTGGCGCTGGCCGGAGCGCAGGATTATTACGGCGTCGTGCCGGATCTGACCTGCCTCGGTAAAATCATCGGTGGTGGGATGCCCGTTGGCGCATTCGGTGGCCGCCGCGATGTGATGGACGCACTGGCGCCGACCGGTCCGGTTTACCAGGCGGGGACGCTTTCCGGTAACCCAATCGCGATGGCGGCAGGTTATGCCTGTCTGACCGAAGTAGCCCAACCGGGTATTCATGAAACGCTGAACGAACTGACGACGCGTCTGGCGGAAGGTCTGCTGGAGGCTGCCGAAGAAGCGAATATTCCGCTGGTGGTTAACCATGTGGGCGGGATGTTCGGGATTTTCTTCACCGATGCAGAAACCGTAACCTGCTATCAGGATGTGATGGCATGTGACGTTGAACGCTTCAAGCGTTTCTTCCACATGATGCTGGATGAAGGAATTTATCTGGCACCGTCCGCGTTCGAAGCAGGCTTTATGTCCGTGGCGCACAGTGAAGAAGATATCAATAACACCATCGATGCCGCGCGCCGGGTGTTTGCGAAATTGTAAAAAAGAGAACGTGCAGAAATGTAGGCCGGGTAAGGCGAAGCTGCCACCCGGCTTTTTTATTGCCGGATGTCGACGCAAAGCGTCTTATCCGGCCTACATGAAAGGGGTCAGCCTCAGCGGCTCTGCTTTCTCAGCAGATAGATAAAGTACGGCGCACCAATAAACGTCGACAATAACCCCGCCGGGATCTGATACGGAAACAGCACCATCCTGCCGCACCAGTCAGCAAAGACCAGCAACACGCCACCCGCCAGCGCCGAAATCAGCATATGCGGCATCGCCCGACGAAAACCCATCATACGGGCAATATGCGGTGCCATCAGCCCGACAAAGCTCAACGGTCCAATGGTCATGGTGGCTGTCGCCGTCAGCCCTGCCGCCAGCAGCAGTAACCCCACGCGTGATGGCGTAATAGCCATGCCGACAGCCCGCGCCGTATCGCCGCCGAGCGGTAAAATTGTCAGCCAACGGCGGCACAGCGGCGTCATCGCCAGCAGAATCACCATCACAATCCCGGTATGCAGTACCTGCTCTCCGCTCGCGTTATAGGTTGAGCCGGAGATCCATGTCAGCACGCCCGCCATGCGCGGATCGCCGCTGGCCTGCAGCATCATCAGCAGCATAGTAAACGCCGTACTGAGCGCCATCCCCGCCAGCAGCATGCGGTGCGGCGAAAACCCACCGCGCCCGGCAGCAATCATAATGATAAGCAGAGTGACCGCAGCCCCAAGACTTCCAGCGGGCAGCAGCCAGCCAAAGGCGTTTCCAGGGACCAAAAATAACATGAGCACTACGCCAAATGCCGCACCGGAGCTAATGCCCAGCACTTCTGGACTGGCCATCGGGTTGCCAGTCAGACGCTGAATAATACAGCCCGCTACCGCCAGCATCACCCCGGCAATCAGGGCCGCCAGAATGCGAGGCCAGCGCCAGGGCATCAGCTCATCCAGCATCGCGCCGCTGGCCCAAGTCCAGCCATGTGCATCGCGGCCAAACGACAGCGCCACCACCAGAGTCAACAACAAGATTGCACCACCTGCCAGCGCAAACATCAGCACATTCTGACGCTCAGCGGCGATGCGATTACTGGCATTCATATCCGGGGCGCTCATACTCCTTAAGCGCGGTAACAACCACAGCAGCAATGGCGCGCCAATCAGCGCCGTCACCGAACCGGTAGAGACTTCCATCCACACGCGGGTCAGCCACAGAATGATTTGGTCGGATAGCCAGAGGATCAACGCACCAATCAGCGGAGCCAGCACCAGACGAGCCAGCAAACGACGCGCACCGAGCATTTTCGCCAGCAGCGGTGCAAACAGGCCAATAAAGCCGATAATCCCAACTGCGTTAACCAGCAAGGCGCTGATAACAATGGCCAGCGATAACGCCGCCAGACGTGCCAGCGACAGCGCCAGACCGAGGTTACGCGCCACGCCGTCATCCAGTCCCATCAACGTCATTGGGCGTAATAACAACAGAGTCAGCATCACGCCGCCCAGCAACTGCGGCCACAGACGTTGTACGCCGCTCCAGTCGGTTTGCGTTAGCGTGCCGCTGCTCCATAAAAACATGCTTTGCAGCTGATCGTGATGGAAGATAACCATCAACTGGTTAATCGCCCCGCAGTACAGGCTGACCACCAGCCCGGCAAGGATTAACGTCACCGGAGAAAGACGTTTGCCCCAGGCAACGCCAAACACCAGCGCCCCAACGACACATGCTCCCGCCAGCGCCGCAAATTGCGTGGTCAGTGCACCTGGAATAGCCCACAGCGTGGTAACCGTAATGCCCAACTGCGCCCCGGTCGCTACGCCCAGCGTGGTTGGCTCCGCCAGCGGATTACGCAACACCTGCTGAAACAAGACGCCAACCAGGCCTAGCCCAGCGCCGACCAGCAGCGAAATCGCCAGCCTCGGCAGCAGGCTATAGTGAAAAACCATCTGCTCAATGATGTCGATATCCGGTGACCAGATAGCCTGTTGCCACTGGCTACGCGGTAGCGCAACGGAGAAGTTAACCCATGTCAGCCAGCAGGCAGCAACAAATAGAACAACCAGCAGAAGAGTTGGGAACAGCGCAATACGTTTACTCACGCTTTGCCTCCCAACGCATTATCCAGAATACGGGCAAAATGCATGGCCGATAGCGTTGCGCCATAGAACCAAACGGCAGGTGCACGTTGAAAACGTCCACCACGGACAAACGGCATCGCCTGCCATAATGGCGTAGACATCAGCGCAGCCATCTCTTTATCGTTGCCGTGATCAAAGCACAGCACATCGACATCCTTATAAGCAGCCAGACGGTCAATACTCACGGCAGTGCTGCCCCAGAAGTTGGTTTCTCCCTGCCAGGCATTGGGGATCCCATAATCGTCCAGCACGTCCTGGAACAGGCTGTTTGGACCAAACACCAGCATATGTCGCGAATCAAGCAGGGAAGTAAGAAGTACAGGGCGCGCGCCGCGTTGAATGAAGCGCGGTTTCAGGCTGGCGATAAAACGATCATACTCGGCAAGATGGCGTTCAGCAGAGGCTTGCAAATTGAACAATTGCGCCATTTCCTGCAGCGATTGTCGCGCAACCGCCAGCGGCTTTTTGCCGTCGCTGAAATTAAATCCCCGACCAGGCGCAATCCGCGCCAGTTTTTCAGGTGAAGGACCATAACCTGCCGACCAGAGCAGAAACGAGGGTTTCATTTCGGTCAGCAGTTCGAGATTAGGCTCAGTGCGTAGCCCGACGTCAATCACCGAGTCCGGCAGCGGGGGCTCACTGACCCACAGCTTGTAGTTAGGGATATCTGCGATGCCGTACGGCGTAATCCCCAGCGCCAGCAACAGCTCAACCGGCAGCCATTCCAGCGCCACAATACGCTGCGGATCAACCGCCGCGGCGTGCGCCGTATTCATCCGCCACAGCAGAGGCGACAGCGCCATCGCCGTAAGCAGCCGCCGACGGGTAATATGATGTAATCCGATCATTAATAGACAAAACTCACGGGTGCGGCACCGGCCGGATGCGGCAAAATGCCCATCGGGATACCGTAAATTTGTTCCAGAGTTTCACTGCGCATCAATTCAGCTGGCGTTCCTTGAGAAATCATCTCACCGCCGCGCAGCGCAACGAGGTAATCGCAGTAGCGGGCCGCCATATTGATATCATGCAGCACCGCAACCACCGTCAGCCCGCGCTGCTGGCTTAAGCGGTGCACCAGCGCCAGCACGTCAACCTGATGGGCAATATCCAGCGCGGAAGTCGGTTCATCAAGCAGCAGACAGCGGCTGTCCTGCGCCACCAGCATGGCAATCCACGCGCGTTGGCGTTCACCACCGGACAGGCTATCAACCAGACGGTGCGCCAGCGGTTTTAAGCCGACCAACGAAATCGCTTCTTCCACTTTCTCTCTGTCGGCTACGCCAAAACGCCCCAACGCCCCGTGCCACGGATAACGACCAATCGCCACCAGTTCACGCACCGTCATCCCTTCCGCCTGCGGCAACTGCTGCGGCAGATAGGCGACCTTGCGGGCAAACGCTTTGCTGCTCCAGCTCTCCAGCGGCTGTTCATCGAGCAGGATTTCACCTTCTGACGGCGGCTGATGACGTCCCAGCATTTTCAATAACGTCGATTTACCGGAACCGTTGTGGCCGATAAGACCAGTCACTTTCCCCACAGGAAAAGTTAATGAGAGAGGATGCAATAGCGTGCGGCCAGGCACACGAAAGGAGACATTACGCAACGCAAAAGTGGTGTCGGGATGGGATCTGTTTTCCTGCATAGCAGCCAACTTGTAAAACGGGCACGCAAAGCGTGCCCAAAGAGAAATTAGAAACGGAAGGTTGCAGTTGCAACGACCTGACGTTCTGCGCCCCAGAAGCAGCCATAAGTATTAAAGCAGCTAGCGACGTATTCACGATCAAACAGGTTGTTCACGTGCAGCGCCACGTTGGAGCCAGCCATACCAACACGCGCCAAATCGTAACGTACTAACGCATCGACCAGCGTGTAGCTTCCCACTTTGAAGGAGTTTGCCGGATCGCCATAGCTGGAACTAGTATAACGAACGCCCGTACCCAACGTCAGCCCGGAAAGCGCGCCGTCATAAAGGGTATAATCTCCCCACAGTGATGCCATATGTTTTGGCACCTGAGCAGGCGTGTTGCCTTTGTAGGTGGTGTCGGTGGTGTATTCTGCGTCGGTGTAGGTATAAGAACCCACCACGTTAACGCTAGCAGACAGCGCTGCTTTCGCTTCGATTTCCACACCACGTGAACGAATTTCACCGCCGTCAACTGACCAGGACGATCCGTTCGGATCGGCCATCAGGTTGTTGGTTTTGGTCAACTGGTAAACGGCACCGGTCAACACGATCGGACGATCGCTCGGTACGTACTTCACGCCCGCTTCGTACTGCTTACCTTTAGATGGAGCAAAGATATTACCGCTTTCCCCGACCTGAGAATTAGGTTCAAACGATTCGCTGTAGCTGAAATACGGGGTCACACCGTTGTCGAACAGGTAGTTAACACCGCCACGCCAGGTAAACTCTCTGTCATCACGGGAATCCAGCACGCCAGACACACGATTCAGTGAGTCCTGCTTAGCCCAGTCGTAACGGCCACCCAGAGTGAACAGCACCTTATCCCACTGCATCTGATCCTGAGCGTACAGGCCAGTTTGTTCCTGTTTATTCAGAACGCGATAAGGTGCGCCTGGTCCAGGGTGTGAGCCAAAGTCAAAATCGCTACGGTCAAGATTATAGATATCAGACGGCGCTACCGAACCAGCCCAACCGAACCAGGAGTTGATATCGTTACGCATACGCATATAGTCAACGCCGGTCAGCAATGTGTGATCCAGGGAGCCGGTGGCGAATTTGCTCTGCAACTGGGTATCAACAGAGAAATTCTGCAATTTTTCATTATCGTCAACGTACTGACGAGTCAGCGTGTGATCCCAATCTGACTGAGGGATGCTGGCGCAAGGACTCTTAGCCGGATCCTTGGTATAGAGCGGATCGGAGCACATGCCGTAGCCGTACACGCTTTTCTGCGACACTTTGTTTTGCGCATAACGCAGGTTCTGACGCACGGTGAAGGTGTCGTTAAATTCGTGGTCGAAGCTGTAGCCCACCATCTTCTCGTTACGAGAGTAGGTATTGTTGTCCGCACCTTCGTTGAAATCAGTCGGCAGACGTGAACCATTTGGCAGCTTAGACACGGTCCCCTCTTTCGGCAACCAGCCGTAATAACCAGTTTCCGGCTCGTTCTGGAAGTAGGAGAGGAAGGTAAAATTCGTCTTATCATCTGGACGCCATGTGAAAGATGGCGCGATGGCATAACGTTGTTCTTCTGCACCCTGCTGCTGCGCATTCGCGGAACGCGCCAGGCCGGTCAGGCGGTATGAGTACACACCATCGTCATCCAGCGCATCGCTGAAGTCAAAACCGGTCTGGAACAGACTGTCTGTGCCCATTTTGAACTGAATTTCTTTCAGCGGCTCCGTTGTCGGGCGCTTGCTGACCATGTTCAACAACCCACCCGGGTTGCTCTTTCCGTACAGAACGGAAACCGGACCACGCATCACTTCAGCGCGTTCCAGCATATAAGGGTCAATGACTGCATCGTTGTAGAAGTTGCCCTGCATCTTCAGGCCATTCAGATAGTTATTCTGGCTTTGGCCGTCGGCGGCAAATCCGCGAATAATCAGGTAGTCATAGGTATTAGAAGCACCACGCGTGCCCACGGCAACGCCCGGGGTGTAGCTGAGTGCTTCTTTAACCGATTTAGGCTGATGCAACGCCATCTCTTCGGCGGTGACCACTGAAATAGACTGCGGAACTTTCTGAATAGGAGTATCTGTTTTGGTCGCCGTAGCAGACTGTCGTGCAGCGATGGTTGCCGCTGGCCCCCATGCGCTTTCCTGCGGAGCAGGTGCAGCAGTTACGGTGATGGTTTCTTCTTTCGGGTCAACCGCCGCCTGTGCATAGACAGACATGCCGCTAACCGCTGTGGCTACCACTACTGCGATTTTACGCAGTGATGAACTTGGCTGAGCAGTTTTAAGACGCGCCATTGGTATTTCTCTAATGAAAGTGAATGATAACGTAAACGAGAATTATTATTATAACGGCAGCATAATATTCGAAACTCTGGCGAGATAGCAAGCAATACGCGTCCCTACTAAAACTGAGGGGTTAAGAAATAACCAGATGAAAAGAAAGGGTTAATAAATTAGGCTGAAATGTTGAAAAGAAAAGCCTGCAGGGATACAGGCTATTTTTGGCTAGCGGTAAAAAACATCGAATGTTGCTACAGAGTCAACTTTTCCCGCCTTTACTGTGCCTGTTTGCACATAACGCGCTTTCAAAGGGATACTGACCGACTGACCATCGGTTGTTTGCGCCACCGCGTTATAATCATTATCAAATTTCAGCACGTTATTGTTGCTGTCGAGTATTTGCAATCCAACCCCTTCTGCCGCACCATTGCCGCTGGCAATCGCCAGAATATCGTTATTACCGCTTACGCCGGTTGAGCCCGCAGTAGTGAATTTATAGTCAACCTTGATGCCTGCGGCACATTGCACTAGCTGAATTTTGAAACGATCATCAGATACAACATCGGAATAGCCATCCACAATATCACTAACCATTATTTCCTTTAGTGGCACAGTGATATTTTTTTCGACTAAATTACAGGTATTAGCGGTAACATTGACGGTTATTGGGGAAAAACGTAACTCCCCGATGGTAAGGTTGTCATACAGCCAATCAGCCTGCAGGAGAGAGGTATCAATTACACCAGAACTTACTGGCCCCGTAACGACGATTTGAACTTTAGCCTTTACCGTTATGTCGTAGTTTGTATTTACTACTTTTGATGACCCTAAATGCATTGGCGTGATCAAATTTCCGACTCCCAGTGAGGAACTTGCGGTGTTGGCCCACTCGGCCTCAATACCAATCCCTGGTACATTTGTCTGATAAACACCAGTGATAGGGTTATCTTTACGCTCATCGCTACTGGTCAATACGGTATAGCCTTGCGAAATATTGCCATTTGCATGGCAACGGATATTAGCCTCTCCTCCGATTAACGTTTGTGAATAAAGAACCGTTCCCGGCTGAACGTCAGCGTTTACCGACAATGATGGAATGTTAAATGTCGGTGAAGATGCCGCACCAGAGTTAAACTCACACTCGGCAGAGCAGCTAAAACTCGCAAACCAGGACAGTGCCCCCAACACAATTAAGTAAACTAAGTCACCTTTCCTCTTCATATTACTTCCTTGTTATTATCGGCATTCAACAGTTGTCTGGTAGACAACAGATGTTGTCTCATCCGGGAGCTGGATACTGCCTTCGCAACGTTGGCCGGCAGCACTTCCCCACTGCACCTTAAAGGGCACATTGCCTTTTAGCCCTGTCAGATAAACTTCACCATCATCTCCGACAATTCCTGAGCCGTCGGCCATTGACAGCACCGCGCCAAACGGAACAACACCACGACCATGACGAAGCGTCAACAGGGCACGAATACCCTGGCGGGCAGAGAAATTAGCTGCGACAACAGCCCCTTTTGTAGGTACAACGTCTTTAGCGGGTTTTTCAATATCCAGATCATCTCGCTCTCCACTGTTCACCGCGATGGTATTACGTCGATAATCAGTAAGATATGGTACGACTGCATTTCCCCAGTAGTCAGTGTAAATACCTTGCATATTCTGGACTTTAACATCAGCCCCCTCATCAATATGGACAATTGCAAAAGCATCCTGGACAGATTGCCCCAACGTAATACCATAAGGATGTGCGACTACTGTTCCTTGCGCGCTGTAGTTCCACTGTTTACTATCTTTGGCATAGCTGTAGTTTGCTCCAACTTCACCGTAAGAGCCGCGGTAACGACCCGTCATACTCGCGCCATATCCAGTATCGTGATCGGTATAACTTTGCTGTAGGTTATAACTTAAATTGTTATCTTCCAGTGCCGTCCCGCCAATCCCAACCTGATGCACAGTATTGCCATTTTTAGAGCTGTTGAGGTTATAGGTCGCCCAACTGTTTGACAGCCAACGAGACAACGGAACATTCACAGAGAATGCAACCTGCTGATCATCATCGCTGTTTGGTGTTTTTGTCAGGCTATAGTTCACTGACCAGGTAATATCCTGCCAACTGGAACTGAATCCCATACTGACGCTGCGTTCATGTCCACTCATATCCCAATAATCTTGTTGATAGCCATTGATATACACTGAACCGACAGCACCTAACGATTGCGACATACTCAGTTGTAAACGACTACGACGATTATTTGTTTTACGGTAATTATAAATTCCATCATCTACGTCACTATCCCGCTGATCGAGCGCTTCCTGGAAGGTATAAAAACCAGAAGTGGAATAACGGTAACTTGCCAGCGTTACCGTTGTATCTGTTGCAGAAAAGTCTTTGGAGTATTGCGCACGCCAGGATAAACCATTGGCATTACCACGCCCATCGTCAAACTGAGTTCTGGCCGCAGTAACATCTACAGACACGGAGCCAAGCTCACCGAGATCGGCCCCCGCGCCTACCAAACCAGCACGATAAATTGATGCGTCGAGCGCTCCGCCATACAGCGTAATGCCATGAGCCATACCATAGATTACCGTCGCTTGCCCAAATCCAGGCTCCTCACCGTTATCGCTATCGCGGTATTTTCCTCCAGCAAAGCTATATTTCAGCGCACCTTCACGCTGCAAGATAGGCACCGAGGCGCTCGCCTGAATAAACGAATGCTCGCTTCCATCAGCCTCTTTAACGGTAACCTGTAAATCTGAACCTGCGGTTACCTGGCTGAGATCTTTGATTTCAAAAGGGCCGCTGGAGACATAAGTCTGATAAATTGTGTAGCCATTTTGCTTAATCGTTACTTTTGCATCGCTATTGGCAATTCCTCGCACAACAGGCGCAAACCCTTGTAGGCTATTGGGTAACATGCTGGTATCCGTTTCCAGCTTCACACCAGTCATCTGTACGCTGTCAAACAGTTCGCCGTTGGTATATGTCTGGCCAATCTCAAGCTGACTTTGCAGAAATTTAATATCCCGCTCCAGCGTAGTGCTGATCGCATCCCAGCCATCCGAATTGCTGTAGGTACTTGAATTACGAAGCCGCCAGGCACCAAGATTTAGACCGGAATTAAGGCTTGCCCAATTAGAGTTATCATTCTCGCCATTCACTTGCTGGCGGTTGCCGCTGATGTAATAGCTGCTCCATGCCGCAGGAATGCCATCATCCCAGTCTTTAATAGGAATACCGCCAGCAACTTTCTGGTCGCGATATATTTGCGGGATCCGCAAAAAAAGCGTTTGGCTATCGAGTTGAAAATCATATTTTGCTCCAGATATGTACTGGGCGATGTCGCCTACTGGAGCAGTATCAGCCAATGATTTTAGCCCGGGAAGGCTATCGACCTTCACCCCCAACTCTCTGAGATCCCCTTTGCTGAACTGCGGGAGTAACTGCGTCTTATCCTGCGACAGTACGTAAGTGATATTTCGCTTATCAATACGATCATAATCCCATACAACTTCAGTCAAATAAGTCCCTGGCTGTAACCCATTATTTTGCAGAAAAGTTTCCAGTGTTGACGTATTCTCTAAGGGTGTACCGAGTTCCAGAATATGCAAATTAAATTCATCGTCAGCACTCGCTGGGTGCAAAAAAGAGCATAATGCCAGTGTGATACTGTTGAGTAAAAAGAATCGGCAAGATCGCAAAGGATAAGGCTGCATGTAATAAAATCCCTTTAATTATTACCCATACACGTTATTGTATTTATAACGGTTGGCGCTTTTTCACCGTTGCAGCACCATAGTCATTCACTGCAGCCCAAGACACATCCCCAACCGCAGTTGTAGATATTGAAAATATTTGTTCCCCAAAGGGAGGAATCGTCATTGACAATGACTCAGGAACAGAACTGTCTGCGAGGGGTTTTACCGGTTTTCCACCAACAGAGAGTTCTAATAGCGAAATATGAAATGGCGTTGGATTCTTTGCGATTAACTGATAACCCTGGCGACTAAACTGTAACCTTTCCCACGCGCCGGCCGCTGCCGATTCTTTAAGACTCGCCGGCCGCCAAAAAAGTTTCAGCTGTGTTTTCATCGCAAACTGCAGCGTATTTTTATCCTTTAACTCATCAGGCATAGCCGAAACAGATTTAAAGTTAGCAACAAACATCGACTCGCGGTCTTGCGGCAGCGATCCTTTATCACCAATAAAGACGATATGCAGCAGCGCCTGGCTGTCGGCGTCCATTTTATAAATCGGCGGAGTGATAATAAAAGGGGCTTTAGTGTTATCCGTCTTTGTTACCCAGCTTTGTATCAGATATTTATTGGCATCTTCTTTATTCTTAATAGATATCTGTACTTCTTTTTTATTCTCAGGGTAAATGATTCGAGTCCCCCCCAAGACAATGCTGGCCTGTACATTTATGGCAAGAAGCCCAATGATGGCAAATAAAACGCGCGCATATAATTTCACCCGCAATACTCCCTGATCAGGCAGCCCCTAAAGGGCTGCCTGTCATGCTTAACGATAGAACACGGTAAAATTAGCGGAAGCGTGATATTTACCTGCAGTCGGTTTTGCATCACCAATCTGAATCACTTTCGCGGTATATTTGAAAATAGAAGGTGTTGCCTCATCACCTGTATTAGCCACATCAGTGGTCGACGCAGGGACAGAGCCATCAAAGGTAACATCACTGGTACCACCATTATTATTGGTTACAGTAATCCCCACATTTTTTGCAGCACTGGCATCCTCAAGGTCATTTTTCAGACGCAAGTTAGCTCCATCAGTTGTGTCACCACTGAACATCAGGTTCAGGTTTGCTACGGCAGGGTCGCATTTAGCGAGAGAAATCTGGAAATCTTTTGTCGGACCAATTGAACCATCAGAGCCAAAATTATCCGGATAAGCATCAGCAAAACTAACTACAGAGGTATTTGCGCCAGAACCATCAACATCAATAACGCAAGTGTCTGCAACAATACGACCAGAAAACTCTACCGTACCCGTATCTGCTGCATATGCAGAGGTATTTACAGCGGCAATCAGGCTTCCGGCCATCAGCACAGTAAGAAGCTTTTTATTCATTAGAATCCCTTAATCAAAATTATTGCACAGCAAGATCCCATCACCAGTAATAATAAATTACTGGACAGGAATATTCAGGGTGAGCACGGAGAAAAAAGAATAACGATATGCAAAGAACATGACATTGCTGAGTTCTTTTCACCGAATCAATACATCGTGTATAGTGTCCCTTCAAATATTAAATCAAAAATACAGATATACTGTCCATAGTGTGCGGAATCCAACAATATGCAAAGAAGGTTAACTAACTAATTTTCAATGCTTTTCATAATAATTTGTTTCACTTAATTCATTTTTAATTAAAATTAAATCGATAAATATCTGTCTCTTATACACATCTGACGCTGCCGACGATCGCAT
>ERZ1026931.255-NODE-255-length-24373-cov-7.054651_pt1 | contig 24373 bp, 13 predicted proteins | sample MGYA00519253_ERZ1026931 | MGnify/ENA primary metagenome ERZ1026931 (study PRJEB26926, sample SAMN06164831) | human gut metagenome | biome: ENVO:00009003; feature: ENVO:2100002; material: ENVO:00002003 | host: Homo sapiens | place: USA | collected 2012 ... | reverse complement strand
CTTCCGGCAGTAGTACAGGAATACATGGATAAAGTTAACGCTAAGATCGGTACAGATTACAAATTATTCAACTACTACGGAGCTGCTGATGCAGAACACGTAATCGTTGCTATGGGATCTGTAAACGATACAATCGAGGAGACAATCGACTACCTTGCAGCAGCAGGAAAGAAAGTCGGTGTTGTTAAAGTTCGTCTTTACAGACCATTCTGTGCACAGGCACTCATCGATGCAATTCCGGATTCTGTAAAACAGATTACAGTTCTTGACAGAACTAAAGAGCCGGGTGCACTTGGCGAGCCACTGTACCTTGACGTTGTAGCAGCATTAAAAGACAGCAAATTCGGCGGCGTAAAAGTATTCTCCGGACGTTATGGTTTAGGTTCCAAAGATACTACACCTGCACAGATCGTAGCTGTTTATGAGAACACTGCTAAAGAAAAATTCACAATCGGTATCGTTGATGATGTTACTAACCTTTCCCTTGAGACAGGTGCTCCGATCGTAACAACTCCTGAAGGAACAACAAACTGTAAATTCTGGGGTCTGGGAGCTGATGGTACTGTAGGTGCCAACAAGAACTCCATCAAGATCATCGGTCACACCACCGATTTGTACTGTCAGGCGTACTTCGTCTACGACTCCAAGAAGTCCGGCGGTCTGACCCAAAGCCATCTGCGCTTCGGCAAGGAGCCCATCCGCTCCCCGTATCTGATCCAGTCCGCCGATTTTGTGGCTTGCCACAATCCCTCCTACGTCCACAAGTACGATATGGTGAAGAACATGAAGGAGGGCGGCGTGTTCCTGCTGAACTGCGCTTGGGACATGGATGGTTTGGAGAAGAATCTGCCCGCCGCCATGAAGCGTACGTTGGCGGAGAAGAAAGCGAAGTTCTATACCATCGACGCCATCAAGATCGCCCGTGAGCTGGGGCTTGGCAACCGCACCAACACCATTTTGCAGGCCGCCTTCTTCAAGCTGGCGAACGTGATCCCTCTGGAGCAGGCGGTGGCGGAGATGAAGGACGCCATCTACAAGACCTACTATAAGAAGAAGGGACAGGCCGTGGTGGACATGAACAACGCCTCCATCGAGCACGGCATCAACGAGCTGGTGGAGGTGGCTATCCCCGCCGCGTGGGCTGACGCCAAGGATGCGCCCGTGGAGCGGAAGGCACCGGATTTCATCCGTGAGGTAGTGGACGTGATGAACCGCCAGGAGGGCGACAGCCTGCCGGTGTCCACCATGAAGAAGTACGGTCTGGAGGACGGCACCTGGCATGCGGGCTCCACCAAGTACGAAAAGCGCGGCGCGGCTGTGGACGTTCCCCAGTGGGATATGACCAAGTGCATCCAGTGCAACCAGTGTGCGCTCGTCTGCCCCCATGCCGCCATCCGTCCCGTGCTGCTGGACGAAAACGAGCAGCAGCACGCTCCTGCCGGCTTCGAGACGAAGAAAGCCAACGGCGCGGAGTTGGGCAAATACCAGTACCGCATGCAGGTGTCTCCCTACGACTGCACCGGCTGCGGCAGCTGCGTCAACGTCTGCCCCGCCAAGGAGAAGGCACTGGTCATGCAGTCTCTGGAGAGTCAGCTCGGTCAGGCGGAGAATTGGGAATACGCCGTGGAGAGCGTCACCATCAAGAAGGACGCCGTCAGCGACAAGACCGTGAAGGCCTCCCAGTTCGCCAAGCCCTATTTCGAGTTCTCCGGTGCCTGCGCCGGCTGCGGCGAGACGCCCTATATCAAGCTGGTTACCCAGCTGTTTGGCGACCACATGTACATCACCAACGCCTCCGGCTGCTCCTCCGCCTACGGCGGCTCCACCCCCAGCTCCCCCTACTGCACCGACTGCAACGGCTGCGGCCCCGCCTGGGCGATGAGTCTGTTCGAGGACAACGCCGAGTATGCCTACGGCTATCTGCTGGGACAGGACGCTATCAAGCGGCAGCTGAAGGCCGCCGCCCAGACACTGGCGGACAGAGGCGTGGCCGCCGATGTGTGCCGGAGCTACATTGACAAGGCGGAGAGCACCGCCGAGTCCCGTATGGCAGCCGATGCGCTGCTGGCGGCTGTGGCCGGTGACAAGAGCGACGAGGCCGATTTCATCCGCAATAACAAGGAATTCCTCACCAAGAAGTCCGTGTGGGCCTTCGGCGGCGACGGCTGGGCCTACGACATCGGCTACGGCGGGTTGGATCATGTGCTGGCGTCCGGCAAGAACATCAATGTTCTGGTGCTGGATACCGAGGTGTATTCCAACACCGGCGGCCAGTCCTCCAAGGCTACCGCTGCCGCGGCTATCGCCAAGTTCTCCGCCGGCGGCAAGGTCACCAAGAAGAAGGATCTGGGTCTGATGGCCATGAGCTACGGCTATGTGTATGTGGCGCAGGTGGCCATGGGCGCCGACCCCGCCCAGACCCTCAAGGCCATCCGCGAGGCCGAGGCCTACGACGGCCCCTCCATCGTCATCTGCTACTGCCCCTGCATCGAGCACGGCATGAAGGCCAGCATGGGTCTGAGCCAGATCGAGGAGAAGAAGGCTGTGGAGTGCGGCTACTGGCACCTGTACCGCTATGATCCCCGGCGGAAGGAGGAGGGCAAGAACCCCTTCCAGCTGGACAGCAAAGCCCCCACCGGCGACTTCCAGCAGTTCCTCATGGGCGAGAACCGCTATGCATCCCTGAAGCTGTCCTTCCCCGAGAAGGCGGATGCCCTGTATCACAAGGCCGCCAACGACGCCAAGGAGCGTTATGAAGGCTACGTCAAGCTGGCAAAGGAATAAGAGTGCGGTGCTGCACGAATCCATCATTGCCAAGGACGCCGACCGCTCCGTGTAGATGGTCGATATGCCGATCAACGAAGAACAAATATTTTTCAAAAAGCATGGGCTGATCCAATGAAACGGCCTTGACGCAAAAATTCCCTGTACTAAGAGGTCAAACCCTCTTAGTACAGGGAGCTGGTCTATTAAGTGGATTGAAATCTTGCTGCTGTGATCGTCGCACCAGCTCAAACAAATTTGCAAAATATATAGTGAATATTCAGGGGGCTTACGGGACAACTGGTTACTGTCCTTCCTCTTGAGCAATCAAAGGGATATCCAGAAATGCGTACTGAACCGCTCCGGCTATCTCTATGATGAACCGCATTTTTTGCTGCAGCAGGAGGTCAGTGAAGTCGGCAGTTACTTTTCCATTATCAAGGCGATCGCGGCTGGAAACCACAAGCTTTCCGCGATTGCCGCTGTGTTGGAGGTCAAGTCAACGAGCCTGACCAAGTACCTGAAGACGCTGATAGATCTGGATATTCTGGAGCGAAAGGTGCCTGTCACAGAGGAAAACCCAGAAAAGAGTAAGCGGGGTCTTTACAAGATCAAGGATAACTATCTGCGATTTTGGTTCGCATTTATCTATCCCAATATGAGCTTTATCGAAAGCGGGCATAGCGGTATCGTGATGGATAAGATCCACAGGGGACTCACTACCAGCCACATCGGCTTCGTATATGAGGACATCTGTCAGGAGCGGATGTGGGAATTGAATGTCAATAACGCATGGCCGTTCCAGTTCTCCAAACTGGGCGGGTATTGGGATGCCAAGAATGAGATCGACATTGCAGCTCTTGATCCGGAGGGCAAGAACCTGATCCTGGGAGAGTGCAAGTACTGGAAAGAGCCAGTTGGTCTTAATGTCCTTCATGCGTTGGAAGCTAAGGCTGGCGATGTCGCATGGGAGCGGGATCGGCGAAAAGTGTGGTACGTCCTGTTCAGCATCTCCGGCTTCTCGGATGAGCTACGCAATCATGCCGCAACACGGGACGATCTTCTTCTGATTGATGATAGAGGAAGATAGCTGGGTATTTATCTGCAAAACCATATATCTTCAGCAAGAGAAAGACGCCGGCATCTGCCGACGTCTTTCTTTGCGCAGAGAGAATTATTTACCAATACTTGGGATACTTGCTGGTGCTCTGCTGTTTTTCGGCATACTGCCACCAGGGAACTTGGGTGGCGAAATCCGTCATCTTATCCCAGAACTGGTCGGACAGCGTACCCTTGTTCACATAGACCGTAACGATATAGGTCTTGGTGCTTCCATCCTCCATAGTGGCCGTATAGGTCACGGAGTTGGTGAAGTCCACCGTCTCGCCGCTACCTGGTGTCAGGGATTTAACGCCGTTTGTGGCAATGACAGGAGCCAGCTTCGTCACGTCCGTGCCGCGGGGCATGGTGATGGTAATGGTATTGGTGCTGTTGTTCACCGCACCGGCCACGCCGTTGATGGAGAAGCCTGTGATGCCCGTGGAGGTCGTCGCTGCAGTCTCCCACTGACAACTGATGGTCACATTACCTTCGGGCATGGTAAAGCGGTTGTTGGTGATCTTCACCGTCTTACCGTTTTCTATCGCCAGCGTGTAGGTCAGAGAGCCTTCCACCATCTGATAACCATCATCGGGCGTTACGGTAACGATGATCTCATCGCCCTCATTGGCGCTGGTGCGGTTGGGGATGATGGTACCGCCCTTGGGGGTGTTCACTGTAATGGTGTACTTACCGGGATTTGGTTCGTAAGCGGGGATCCCGATCTTCAGGGGTGCACTCTCGCCGCTGGCTGCCACGACCACGATGTAGACATCACGGGCATCCCCGGTCAGATTGCTGATGGTGAAGGTCGTCTCACCCGCGCTGGCTGTACCATGGGTGGTAGATTTCTTGATTTCATCCACCGTGGGAGCCGCTGCATCGTGATCCACTACCTTATAGTAGTAGGTGCCTGCCACATTGGAGGTGAACGTCACCGTTGCGGCGGTCTTGCTGCTGCGGGTGGCGGAGCCATCGGACAGTAACGGAGAACCGGAATAGACCAACTTAATCGTATAGTCCTTGGTGGCCGTTCCTGCAATTACCCGGAAAGTAACTTCTTCGCCTACCGGCATCCAGCACACAATGTCACCCTTAGACCAGTCGCCTGCCCAGCTGCCGCCGCCGTCCATCTGCTTTACTGTTACGCCGGTGGGCGTCACGATTTTCAGAAACAGGCCGGACGTGCCTTCGGGGATCAGCTCAACCGTCTCTGCCGACACGGTATCGGGAATGGTGATCGTCCACTTGTCGCCGGACAGAACGCCCGTTGCCAGTTTATTACCGGCCTTACCCTGCAGCAGTGCGACAGATGTGATCGTCGGTGTAATCTCCGACGTGGACTCAAACTCTGCCGTTACCGTGACATTGCTCTTAGGCATCGTGAAAGTACCAACATTGCTGTTAGTCTTATCTTCGGTGACAGCAATGCTCTTCTGCTGTTCGTCCTTCACGATCCAGCTCTTCAGCGTGTAGCCGCTATCGGGAGCAGCGGTCAGCGTGACGGTCGTGTTCGGCTGTGCAGTCGAGTTGGAAGATGTGATCGTACCGCCTGTCGTCGGTTGAGTCAGCGAAATACTGTGCCGCTCTGTATCCGCGGTCTTTTTCTCGATTCTTACAGAGATTTGCCACGAATTCCAGCTCGGAATCGTAATGGTGCCCTGAGCGTCCGTAATGGTTTGCAGCGTCTCAAAAGAATCCATATTTACAACGGTAATCTCTCTGAGAACATACTCCTCATTCAGCATCGTAACGGCGATTTCGAGTTCATCACCCTTTTGCACCTGACAATTCACGTCGGTCAGCGGGGTGCCTTTTTTGCTCAGAGATACCGTTGTGAGGCCCTTTGCACCAGCGGTCGAACCATTATTGCCCGTCATCAGGAAAACAAGAGTACTCAGTCCAGTATACCGATCCTTCAAGACGGCCTGTACGGTAACACCGGATTCGCCAAACGGCATGACAAATGTCGCGTTTTCAGATTTCTGATTCTCGGGTGCGACCAGATTGTACGGGGACTCTACCCCGTTTTGAGTAACGATCCAATGGTCAAACAGATAGTATTCGTCAACATCAATTCCCAGCGAAACGACAGAGCCTTCTTTGACCTGGAGGGTATCGGACGAACCATTGATCGTAATTGTCGCCTTTCCTTCCGGAGCAACGACCTTTGTGATGCTCCGGTCAACCGCTTCCGCAGCCACGAATACAGGAGAGAAGTTGGCTCCGGTCTCTCCAAGTGTGATGTTCAACGGGTTTTGGGCCGCGTTTTCGTCGTTTATATATCCGCCCGCGCCCTCTTCCCAGCGAACAAAACGATAGCCTTCAGCGGGAACAGCCTGCGCTGTAAGCTGTGTCCCCTCCCACCATAGATTCTCCGCGGGAACATCGGCATCGGGGGTAATGGTAACTGACCCCTTTGTTTCATTCGTAGGCACCGTTACCGCTGTGTAAACCATTTGGTGGATATCCGCCGTAATGGTCGTATCCTGCGTCATTTTGAATACGATATATGTTCTTCCCCCAAAACGTGAGTTCGAGGTACTGCGTCTGTCTGCCACAGAGGCTTCGTTGTCGGAGTCAAAGCCATCTGCAATAAACTTGGGACCACTCTGCACGGTATAGCCTGGATACGCCTCCAGTCCAATAACGATCCAATCTCCATTGTCCACAGGGAAATCTAAGTAATTCAGTCCATCGGCAAATGAATCGAAACCACTTATTGTTTTCCTGGTTGACAAACTGCTGTAGATTTCATCCAGAGTCATTGCAGACGGGAACGTGTAGGCTAAGTATGGTATGCCAACATTCTGACTTCCGCATGCAGTCTTAAAATCGTTGAATCGTGTGACATCCTTCTCTCCCAGCATCAGCTTGAAGCGCAGTTTATAGGTGACTTTTTCCGCAAAGACTGCTTTGACATTGTAGAATTGACCACCATGGGCTGTTGTGATATATAGCTGCTTTATATTACCACTACTGTCGGGAATATTTACGTCCTTGATGGGGCTTGTGATTTCCCAGTGATGCAAAACATAGCCTTCCGCCGGCTCCGCGAGGAATACCACGCTGGTGTTATCCACGACTTCCGCCATATATCCGTTGGCACGCTCGACCCCGTCCACAAACACCTTTCCGTTGCCTTCAATGGACAGTTGATAGCCAAGCTCAGGTCTTTGTGCAAAGTTCGCCTTGATGGTGGTGCTGGCACTCGGCATGATGAAGGTGAGCGGATTGGCAGTGGCATCATCCAGTGTCACGCCGTCGATCTTCCAGCCGGTGAAAATGTAGCCCGTGGCAGGCTCTGCCTTAATGGTTTTCACACCGGTGCCGAGATTCACCGTCTGACCATCCGAGTAAGTATTCTCGCCGCACTTCACACTGCCGTTCTTCGCGTCAATAGTTGCAAGGCCAGGATACTTGAAGATGATCTTGCCCGGCTTCAGCACAGTGCCCTCGCTATCCACGATGTTGAAACTGTACTCTGTCCAATCCCAGCCCTCACCGAAGGAGTAGCTTGTCTGGTTATATGTGCTAGAACGCTTACTATCCTTGGTCAGACCGCTGAAATCGAACCGTGCGCCGGGGGCGAGCATCATGTTGTAATGAACTGCATCGGCACTCGCCGAGTTGCCAAAACCGGCCGCAGTTTCCCATACCTGAAGACGCCAAGCGCCCGTCCCTCCCTTCGTGGGGTTAGACGGCAGGGTGATCGTGGCGACCAGCGGAACAGTCGGGTCATTATCCCAACCGGTAATCGTTGCGGAAGCAATGATGTCGCCCACATTCGCACCCTTCGTTATGCTGAACAGAGATCTTTTACCATTGCCTTTTGTGGCAGGCAGCGGGGCATAGTTACTTTTATCCTGAAGACCGACGATCTTCCCCTGGAATACCGCCATCACCCACAGGTCTGTTGTCCCCTTTACCGTCAGGGTCGCCTTTCCGGCCTCTGTCTCGGTCAGCGTATAATCTTTTTCAGGGACTGCCCTAGTAGTGCAGTCCTTATTTGTATACACGACCCACTGCGAGAACGTTTCGTGTCCGTTTTCTTTCGGCGTGGCAGTCAACTCCACCGTGTCATCCTTCTTTAGACCTGTAAGGGTGCTGGTACTTGTCACCTCTCCGTAGCTGGTGGAATTGGCTTTCAATGTTACGCCGACGGTCTCTGCAAAGTTCGCCTTAATGGTGGTGCTAGCTTCGGTCGGCATGTCGAAGGTGAGCGGATTGGCAGTGGCATCATCCAATGTCACGCCGCTGATCTCCCAGCCAGTGAAATAATAGCCCTCGGCAGGCACGGCCTCAATTTTCTTCTCACCGGTGCCGAGATTCACCGTCTGACCATCCGAGTAAGTATTCTCGCCGCACTTCACACTGCCGTTCTTCGCGTCAATAGTTGCAAGGCCAGGATACTTGAAGATGATCTTGCCCGGCTTCAGCACAGTGCCCTCGCTATCCACGATGTTGAAACTGTACTCTGTCCAATCCCAGCCCTCACCGAAGGAGTAGCTTGTCTGGTTATATGTGCTAGAACGCTTACTATCCTTGGTCAGACCGCTGAAATCGAACCGTGCGCCGGGGGCGAGCATCATGTTGTAATGAACTGCATCGGCACTCGCCGAGTTGCCAAAACCGGCCGCAGTTTCCCATACCTGAAGACGCCAAGCGCCCGTCCCTCCCTTCGTGGGGTTAGACGGCAGGGTGATCGTGGCGACCAGCGGAACAGTCGGGTCATTATCCCAACCGGTAATCGTTGCGGAAGCAATGATGTCGCCCACATTCGCACCCTTCGTTATGCTGAACAGAGATCTTTTACCATTGCCTTTTGTGGCAGGCAGCGGGGCATAGTTACTTTTATCCTGAAGACCGACGATCTTCCCCTGGAATACCGCCATCACCCACAGGTCTGTTGTCCCCTTTACCGTCAGGGTCGCCTTTCCGGCCTCTGTCTCGGTCAGCGTATAATCTTTTTCAGGGACTGCCCTAGTAGTGCAGTCCTTATTTGTATACACGACCCACTGCGAGAACGTTTCGTGTCCGTTTTCTTTCGGCGTGGCTATCAGCTCCACCGTGTCACCATCTTTCAGTCCTGTAAGTGTGCTGCTGCTCGTCACATCTCCGTAGTCGGCGGAATTGGCTTTCAGCGTTACACTGACCCCTGACACTTCCGCCGCAAAGGCGGTAGAAACCGGCAGAAGCTGCACACACAGGAGCAGTGCCATCAGCAGTGCCAGTAATTTGTGTCCTTTCATAGTTACCTCCAATTTCTTGTGCTTTTGCTTACCTGGTGATCTGACACTGTGCTATTTTCAGCCATCTTATCCCATAGCTGCTGGGAAGTGCTGCGCTGATAAATGACACGGACAGTATAGGTTCTGCTATCAGAACCCAGGGTCACCGTGTAAGCGACCGGCATCGACAGATTCACGACCTCTCCCGAAACAGGACTTACCACTGCACCAGCGGGAACTGTGACAACGGGCACCACGCGGGTCACGTCAGTGCCGTCCGGCAGCGTGATCGTTATTGTACCGGCGGAATCATCGATCACCCCTTCAACGCCCAAGACCTTGAAGGCTGTGATCCGTGCTGTGGCCGGCGTCACAGGGTCTGTATTGCCGCCGCTTGCGCGGATAAGCTGACCTTGTGTGTTCAGCACACTCACTGTATAAGTGCGCGAAACAACATCGGAGCCGTTGACGGTATAGCGAACCTCGCTGGAAAAATCCTGTGCCAAACCGGGCGCGGGGCTGCACACGGTCGTACCCTTACCCAATGTGATCGATGGCGTCAGCGTTGTTGTCTTCAGGTTGCTGTCATCAACGCCATTGACGACGATCGTTCCCTTTTGGTCGTCGATCGTACCCTTATAGGTCGTACCGTTGACCGTCAAGGAGAAGGTGCTGATGGATGCCTGTCCCTTTGCAACGACCTTGATCCGATACGTCTTTGTTGCTGTGCCATCCTGCGATTTGATCACGAAGCTCGTCCAATCGGAGAGATCCATGGCAGCCTTACCGTCAAGGGCAGGAGTTGCCGTTGCTCTATAAGAAATATCAGCAGAAATATGCATCTCTGTAACATTTTTTCCGGCCTCCACATTCAGTATGATGTCTGCGCCGGATTTCGTTTCTGTTACTGTTCTGCCGATAATCGACAACGGACGCGAATTCTTATCCTCCAGTGCCAATGTGTCCAAATACAGCTCCGCACCGCTCGCATCAAGGTCATCCTTTAGCGTAACGGTAAGCGCATAAACATTCTCGGTTTTGCCATCTTCCGCACGAACCGTAAAGTTATATTCTGTATTGGCCGTAATGGTCATGGGCAGATTAGGAGCAACAAGGGTTGCGCCCTCGGACAACGTCAGCTTCGGCGTGACGCGAACGAGCGGTGTCCCTGCGGGCAATTCCAGTGTGATCGTATTCTTACCGCCTGCGGCAGCTTCTTTTATGACACCGTGCTTGCCTTCAAGCTCAAATCCAAGGATACGCGCTTCAGAAGAAAGCGTTTTGGCGAAGTCATGCTGCTTGTACCAAAGATGATACGGTGTACCCTGGCCACCTCTTTCAAGGAAGTTCAAGTACCACTGCAAGGCATAACAGCCCTCATAGGTCGCAAGCGCATTGGGGCTAAGCTCTTTCGCTTCATGCTTAAATCCGTTGCCAGTTGAAAACATGTCCAGCCATTGCGTGACGATGCTCTTGCTGCCATTGCTAAAGCGCGGATCTGTATATGGATCGATACCAGCTGCGCACAAGCCGCAGATCGTCCAGGAAATGACTTCGCTGTTGATCGTCCCCCACGACTTGATCGTATAGTCGTCAGAGACTTTTTGCGCGATGTACTGGGCACCATCCTCAAGCCACTGCCTCACCCGATTGCCGTATGTTGGATCCTCTTGATAGGGGCCCAGAGCGAACATGTTGGATGCAACGCCATCCAGCTTCATAAAGCCCTTGTCGATCCCCTTTGGTGTTTGTTCCAAAAGGTACTCAACCATAAACGCCCGATTATGCTCGGTATCCTCCGGCAGGGTGTAATTGCCAATATCCAGTGCCAGCAAACCAAATTGCACACCATTCAGTGAAACAGTTGTCTGACACAGGTTCGCGATAAGGTTATCAATTTTGTTTCCCTGTGCATCGACAAAAGGCTTTCCGCCATTATACTGCGCAAGGTTCGAGCAATCATAGCCGCGGGCAGTCAGCATCAAGGTCACTCGCGCAAGATCCGTCATAATCCCCTTCGGGCCGAGTTTCCGATTTGCTATGATCTCCGCGATGGGGAAACCATTATTGGTGTTTGGCTCCTGCAAGTTCTCATATAAGCCAAGATTCAACCATTCCCAATCCTCAAGCTGCCCATCCTTCTCTCTATATGCGGTGATAATACCGTTAAGGAGATCCCGCATTCGCGCCTTTTGTGGATTGTCTGCCGGCTGACTGGAAACCGTGACAGTGACAACATATTCTTTTTTGTCGCCATTCTGTGCCGTTACCGTATACGTTACAGGATTTGTAAAGTCCTGTACTTCACCAGATGCAGGAGAGACTGTTGCATATTGGGGAAGTTCGATTATCGGAGCAAACCGCTTGGACGTTCCCGCCGGAAGCTCTAACGAAACTGTTCCGGCTGTATGGTCTATAGCACCCTTTAACCCGCCAAATCGAAATGCAACAAGGCGGTTATTCGTTGCAGCAGGAGTTTTCTTTACGACAACAGAATAATCCTTGTGGCTCGTACCATTCTCAGCCGTGACTCTGTAGATGATTGGCGTTTTTTCTGAATATTGGAAGTCCTCACCGTTCAGTGCTTCAACTTTTGCGTCATAGGAACATGTATATTCGCTTTTCAGCAGACCCCAATCCGTCGCATAAGGAATTGTTACAGTGATCTGCTCTTCGTTCCAGACAATGCTTTCCTCTTCAATGCCTGTGGTATAAGACAGAAGATCACATTCGGCAGAGTTCCCCTGTGTGATGTCCAATTCATATTCACGGGAAAACTGTAGGCTATCCTTATTGGCACTTTTGGCTGCAAAATCAGAGCAATCATTGTCAATCACAAGGTATTTTGCTTTTTTGAGGTCGATCCTTCCCAACGAGTCCGGAGCAACCTTGTTTCTCGCACTGTCAAGATACGTTAAAGCAGTACCTGTATACTCTACATCAACGCTCGTCAGCCACGGACTGTCTGCAGGAAGGTGTAGGGATATCTTATTGCCTTCATCATCAATCGTTGCGATGCGGCCCGCAACACTAAAATAGTTTACGCCAAAGACAGGCGAACCGCTTCGTATGCGAATGACATAACTTGACCTTATGATACCGTTTTGACTATCCCCGTATACACGCGTGGTCGCAGGATCCTTTGCGGTCAGTGTAATAATACTTGTGCCGTTGACGCTCCAAGCCCCCGATAGAGATACCTGCACCGCAGTCGGATCCGCAACTCCATATTTGATGGCACCTTGCATTTTATTCATGTCAAGGCCATCTGGGACAGTCAATACATAAGAACCATCAGCTTGCAGCACGCCTTTGATATTGGCCGCCTCAATACTCTCAAGAGCCGGCGATGGAATTTCCTGCTGTGCATACTGAATGTAATAAGGAAAGACTGTATCAAAAATTGCTTCCGCTTGTTCTGCCGAAAAATAATTGGCGTTGCGAATCCCTGTGGCTGCCTTTTCTACAGTATACGAACTACTGCTTATCGGATACTTTGTATTACGGGTATGTATATAAGGCCCAAGGCCATATGATAAGCTGATCAGGCATCTTCGCGCGGCGGGATGAGGGCCACCCTGTACCGCGGGAAAATCATGCTCATCATACAACTCCCAATACAAATCAGAAATCGCGTCATATGCTTTCAGGCACTTTTCTCCGGCAGTTGTGTAGTCAGACAATTCACTGGAAGTTTGATATGTACGCTTTTCCGGAACGGCGATGATAAAAATATCACACTGTCGCCCATCGGCAGCGACAATTCGCTGCCGGACCGGTTTATAGTAATCTGCTTTATCGAGTGTAATGTCTACGCCATCTTGCTGACGTGTGAGAGTCAATGTCAGCTTAAAATCGGAAGGTTTTGTTCCATCAGCACCAGGAACTTCTATCACTTTTACAAGCGACCCCCAATACAAGTACTGCATATCACGCACTTGAAGGAATTGAAGGTCGCCAGCATCCGGATACTCTTTTGCGGTAATTTTCACTGCAGTATAATTCGATGACGCTGAATTATCGTCGTCACCTATCGTATTATATGCCCCACCGGGCCAGTATGAAGGTGCGGAGGGAATTGTCTGCTCGGCAGCGTAGCCAACAGTCACCGTATTGAGCAGGAGGATGATGCTTATAAGGAGTGTTGACACCCTTGTGATTCTACGTTTCATCATTATGTCATTTGTTTGTAAGAGCGCACAGTCTCTGAATTGGATGGAATGCGGCGGCGTACCCTAAAACGGGCACTTTGGTTAACCTTTAGATACGCCGCCGCATATTAGCGTCTAAAATGTCTTACCACATCGGGGCGTTGATGTCATACCCATAATCGCAGGTATAACGCCAGGTCACAACATCACCGGGGATGAGCTTCCAACCGCTGATACCGATCATGGGAACGACAGTCTGGCCGCCACGGGTGACCTGATACATCCAGCCACCGGCACCTCCGCCGAGCATCGTTGCCGTGCTATTCATATCAAGAACACCGATGGAGGAAATATATGAGGAGCTTCCACTAAAATCGAAGCCGGTGCGTGCAGCCTTAAATGCATTCAGCAGTTCGTAGGGCGTATTGCCTGCGTTGACAGTAGTAGTAAGGGTCCGATACTGTGCAGCGGTCATCGGGCTCATGCTATTGCACATATTATCCATCTGCTGCACCTTTTCGGCCGCATTTGCCTTCTGTGCGTCAGTAACTTCATCGAGCATACCAGAATCGCCGTACTCTGTTCCGCTTAATAGCGAGAAAGCTCTCGCATTTTCGTACTCGAAATTCATGGTAACGGTAAACGTAGAGGGATATGCGGAGACATAGTAAGTCTTTGTGCTGCTACCAACAACACCGATACTCACAACACTGGTGAAATCTACATTGCCCGTGTAAGGGGATGCGGTCGCAACCTGCACCCCATTGATCAGCAGTGCAGAACCAGAAAACGCAAAGGTAGTCTGAACGCTGCTGAAGTTCGTATCGTTGGGGAGCTGTCCATAGCTATAATAGGCATCATACTGGGAGCCGGAGCTAACGCTCACGACATCATTCTCGAACGTGACGCCGAGAGCTGTAATGGTCAGATCGCCTTCGGCGGTTGTAGCCGCAAAAGCGGTCACGCTGAGACTCAAAGCCATGACCATTGCCATAAAAATGGCTAAAATTCTTTTTTTCATGTTATTCCTCCTGTTTTTGTTTTATTTTTGCCCGTTTTAGGGTAACCGACAGTAAAAGCACTTGCCTTTTTCAAGATGACTGTGAAATTATGACTTCGTAGTGGCGTCCTCCACCAGAAGAATCAACGTAGAAGTCATGGGATCCTTTCTCAAAATCAAGCTGCAATGTGATTGGCGATAATGTTCCAACCAATTCATCGTCTACATACAGTGCATTTCCGTTGAACATAGCAGTAACATAAACACTGGACATATCTTCGCTTGCCGGAATTGCAGCACTTGCCTGATACCGAATAGCAAAAGTGTCTTCTGCCGAACTCCGCTCGGTGATGGAAGCAACGGTAAAACTGGTATCCTCGTATTTCAGGACCAATGCACAAGGTGAAGATAGATCTTCTTCTATCTCTGCATACATGACTTCGTTGTCCGAAGTATGTTTCCCGCAGCCTGCCAGACACGGCAGGATGCAGAGCACGGCCAGCACTACGCAGCATATCTTTTTCATATCGTTACCTCACTCAGAGCGGATGGCCTCGTTGGGGCTGATCAGCGTTGCCTTTCGTGCGGGGATCCATGCGGCGGCAATGGCCACGCAGCCGGAAAACACCACGCCGCAGACCGCCAGCCACCAGGGCAGCACGCACCGCAGCTCACGGGACGCGAAGATCACCGGTATCAGCCACTTGGCGATAAAGCTCAGCACCAAGCCCGCCGCGCCGCCTATCACGCCCACGATCAGCGCCTCCGAGAGAAACATCTTGAAGATGTCGCTGCGAACGGTGCCCAGCACCTTCAGCACGCCGATCTCCCGCGTCCGTTCCGTAATGGACATCATCATGGTGTTTGCCACGCAGATGGCGGAGATCAGGACAGCGATACCGCCCAGCGCGCCCAGCATCCCCTGGATCTGCCGGGACTGCGTCCGCACCGTCTCCAGCATATCATTGAGCGAATAGGTGTTCAGCCCCGTGTCACGGATCAGCTTGACGATCCGCTGCACATCGTTGACGTTCTTGACCATGACCCAAACCAAGTCGTAGGTAGGACCGTTGGCCTTCTCCTCCGCTGTTTTAGTCTGGGTAGTCGCACCCATGTAATTGGCGTTGGCCTGCGTCATCTCCTGCAAGCGGTCGAAGGACATGAACGCGGCGGTGGCGAAGTTGTTGTTCAGGGTGGAGCAGATGCCTGTCACCCGCAGGGTATAGAGATTGCTGGAGGGCAGTGCCCGTCCGTCGGTGTCGGCTTTCGGCTCGCCGGTCAGGCTGGAGGAATCGAAGGTCATGCGGACAGGCACCTCCAGCAGGTCGATCAGGGCGTTGCCGTTCTCATCCACCGCCAGCTCCCAGTCCTTCGCCTTGTTGGCAAGTCCGGCGGCCACATCGTCGGTGAACAGTACCTCCGGATGCAGGCGTGTGCCGTCCTCGGCCATAATGCCCCGCTCCGGCGTCAGCATGAAGTTTTCCGCCGTGGTCATGTCAATGCCGTAAACGCGCACCATGTTGACATAGTTGCCGGAGACGATGTAGGCGGACTGCTGATAGACCGGCGTTACCGCCTCCACACCGTCGATGCCCCGGAACGCCTCCAGTGCCTTGTCGTTCAGCAGTGCCTTGCGCCCGTAATCGCCGGTGGCAGGCGTCACATCGATCTTTGTCAGGCTGCCCAATGCCTCGATGCTCTCGCGGTATGCCTGTTCATATCCGAGACCCACGGAGATCAGCACCACGATACACATGACGCCCACCGCCATGGATAGGGCTGTCAGCGCCGTGCGGGTCTTTCGCCGGAACAGGTTGGTGCAGCCGTAGCGAAACAGGTCTTTTGGCTTCATACATTCCCGTCCTTATTGCTTCCGTCGTAGGACAGCGTCTTCTCCCCGATGTCCGGTGCGCCGCCGTCTGCGTCAAAGTCGTCGTCAAAATCGTCCAAGGCAGCGGTGTTTTCAGCACCGGGTCCGATCTCGCCGCGCTTATAGCGGATGATGACATAGACCACAATGCCGATCAGGATGAGCGCAAGGATCGCTATCAGCAGCCACAGCCACCAGCGGCTGCCTGTGCCGTCTTTATTTGCGTTGACGCTGTTGGCATCTGTATCCGCAGAGCTTTCCGCCACGCTCAGCGGCACGGAGATGTCCTGAGAATACGTCTCGCCGTTGGCGTCCTCATACTGGAGGATCATCTTACCCACAAACGCGCCGATTTTGGAGAAGCCCACCGTTACATCGGCGCTGGTGGAGCCGCCTGCCAGCAGGTCACCCACATAACAGGGGGTGGAGGCGGTCATGCCGTCCGTGGCCAGCACCCGGATATTCATAGCCTTGGCGCGGCCCATGTTGGTCAGCGGCACGGAGATGGTAGCTTCCTTATCCTTGCTGAGTGTGCCGTACACCTCCGGCGTACCGGCCAGAACATCCATCTTCTGGCTGACCGGCAGCATGATGTTCTGCGCCGCCTTACCGGCCACCGCCTCGGTGGTCTCATAGGTTAGATTGATGCCCAGCATGGCGGGGCCAACCTCCGCGTCCTGCTTGGCCATGATCTTGTATTTCAGGATCGTCGTACCGCCCGGCTTGATGGAATCGGCATAGGCGGTATCCGTGCCGCCTACGCACAGCGTCAGGCCGGGGGAATTGGTGAATACCAGGCTGGAGATGATCTTCTTGGCCGTGTCATACTTGGAATTGTTGATCAGGGTCAGGCGCAGCTCCGTCTCCTCGCCTGCCATCAGGCCAGATACCTCGGTATCGTCCACATACAGCTTATAGCTCTGCACCATCACCGACATGGCGGAGGCGTCATAGCCGTCGATCACGGTAAACTGCGTGGAGAAGGAGCCCTCCGCAGGGGCGCTGTTCTCGAAATAATTGGCCTTGAATTTAATGGACTTGTTGCCGGAGGTGGCAAAGGGCGACACCGTGAAGGTGTAGTCCAGATACTTCACCTCGCCGCTTGGCCAGTAGTCAAAATACTTGCCCAAATTGGTGGAATCGATCACGAAGGGAAACTCGTCCAGCGCGGCAGAGACCACGGGATAGACCGTCACGCTGGTCAGGGTGCCGCCCACATTGATCACGGGGATCCGCATGGAGATAGTCTGATTGGGTGTGCCGGTAGGTACAGTATAGGAGCCGCCCGCGTTGGTACCCGCCACCTGAAGGCTGCCGAAGGAGGTGGTAACGCCGGACATATTGCCGTTGTCGGTAACGGTCACATAGGCGCTGACCTTGAAGGTCACGTCCTCGGTGATGGTGGTGCCGTTCACGGCATCCTCCCGCCACACGGTGGCGTTGATCTTAAAGGGCACAGCGTAGCGTCCCTTACTGGCAAACTCGCTGACCTTGAACTCAAACCACACCTCCGCTGTGGAGTTGTAGGACATATCCTTTAAGTGCTGCACATCGCTGGCGTAGATCAGCTCAAAGGGCCAGTTGGACACGCTGGCGTCGGTAGGCACATCGGGATAGATGTTGATGTTGCGCAGCATGTATTTCTCGCTGGGCAGGTACTCCTTGTTCACCGCCAGCGGCAGCACGATCTTCACCACCTGACCGGGAACGCCTTTGGGGGACTGTGCGCCGGTATCCATCAGGATCAGGGCGTTGGCGTCGCTGGGTATGACCTTGATATCCGTGTTGGGCTTTTCGTCTGTAACCGAGACCCCGCTGACGCCGGCGTCCTCTCCGTTTTCGTAAGACGTGTAAGCCTCAATGGTGCTGTCATCTATCACATCCTCTGTGACTTCTTCCGCCATAGCGACGGCGGGCAGCAGGGATACTGTCATCAATACGCAGATCAACAGGGCCAGTACCCGTTTTACCGTTTCTCTTTTCACTGTGCGTTCTCCTCTCCGGTGTGGTGATTTTCTATCTCTATCTTTCCGTCGCTGAAATAGACGGTACGATCTGTGTAACACTGCATCTGCGGGTCATGGGAGCTGAGGATGAAGGTGGTGTTCCTCTCCCGGAAGATCTCACACAGCAGCTCCATGACCTCCTGACCGGTACGGCTGTCCAGGTTTCCGGTAGGCTCGTCTGCCAGCACGATGGAGGGCTCCGTAATAATGGCACGGGCGATGCTGACGCGCTGCTGCTGACCGCCTGACAGCTCCGCAGGCCGGTGATCTACGTGTCCGCGCAGTCCCACGCGGCTCAGAGCCTGCCACGCCAGCCAGTTCCGTTCATCCTCCGGCACGCCCCGGATGGCCAGCGGCAGCGCCACATTCTCCAACGCCGTGTATTGGGGCAAATTATTGTAGTTCTGAAAGACGAAGCCGATATAGCGGCGGCGGAACTTTGTCCGTAACTCCTCGTCCATGGCCTCCAGATGATGCTTGCCTCGGACAATGATCTCACCCTCCGTGGGCGGCTCAAGACCTGCCAGCATATTCAGCATGGTGGACTTACCGGAGCCGCTGCGGCCTGCGACACAGACAAATTCGCCTTGCAGCACGGACATGTCCACGCCATCCAGCGCACGAACCGTGTTGCCGCCGACGGTGTAGTGCTTTTTCAGCCCCACCGTCCTGATGATGGTTTTTCGTTCACTCATAGTTCTCTCTCGCTATCTCAAATGTGGAGGGCGGCAGCACATAGTTCCGCTCCTCCGCCGTCAGGCCGAATTTGATCTTGATGCGCTCCAGCTTTCGCACCCACGGGTCGCCCAGTGCCCACAGCACCAGAAACGTGCACAGCCCGTGGCAGAAGTCGAAGAAAAAGCTGGATAGATAGGCCGCGCCTATCGTCTGCCATGTAAGGGGGCTTACATACCCGATGATGAAATACAGGTTCATGATCCAGCCGTACAGAAAGCCGGACAGGAAACCATACAGGCACAGCCGCAGGGGCGCGTGGTCGGTAAGCTGCCGCACAAAATGCAGCAAATCGCCCCGGTTCGTATTCGCCGGACACAGCCTGTCCCACAGCTTCGCCGTGAAGTGAGGGCGGTTCTTTTCCGCAAACACACCGGCATTTTGCAGAATACCCGCCAGAAAGCCCACCAGTCCCCAGGTGAACATCTGCCACGGCGTCCACGGTCCCTGTCCGAAAATGAAGTTGCTGACAAAGGCGGTCAGCGCGCCGGTAAGAAAGCCCGCCTCCGGCCCGAAGGCCACCGCCGTAATGATAATGATGGCGGAGCAGGGCTTGAAGTTGGGCAGCGGGATGATCTCAAACACCGTGCGGCCTACCACGGCAATGGCCGCCATCACCGCGATAGGCACCAGCTCGCGAGCCTGGGGCTTCTTCTTATCAAATACCAGTATGAATGGGATGGCGGAGGCCAGCAGGAACAGCAGGCCCAGCAGAATATCCGAGTTTAATATGATGTAGTCCCAGAAAGTGCGGGAACCCACCGGATTGACCGCGGGGCGGTGGCTGTGGTAATAGCCGAAGGCCGCCATCAGGGCGGGCAGCACCAGCAGAATCACCCACGCGGCGGCTCTGGTGCGGCGGCTGACAAAGAGCTTCGACACGACGCGATCACCTCCTCGCAGGTAATGTCCATGGGGAAGTGCTCTGCCGCGATACGGTTGGCGTCGGTGGTATAGAACCGGTTTCCGGCAAAGAAGTCGTGGGGCTCGCCCTCAGACAGCAGCAGGCCATCGAACATCAGGGCGCAGCCCGTGGCGTACCGGGCGGCGAATTCCACATCGTGGGTCACCACCAGAATAGACGCGCCCTCCCGGCACAGTGCCAGCAGCAGCTGCGCCAGCTCCGCCTTGGCATAGGCGTCCAGCCCCTTGGTGGGCTCGTCCAGCAGCAGCACCGTGGCCTCCCGCAGCAGCAGCTTGCCCACGGCCAGACGCTGGATCTCACCGCCTGACAGGTCGTAGGGATGCCGCGCCAGCAGTGGCGTCAGCTCCAGCCTCTCCGCCATCTGCACGGCCTTGGCTTTGTCCTGATCGGCGCTGTCCAGCAGCTCCTTCTCCACCGTATCGGCCACAAACAGCGACCGGGCGTTCTGGGGCAGCATACACAGCCGCTGACCCTTCGCCAGCTTCACCTTGCCCCGATAGGGCTTTCGGAAGCCGGCCAGTGCCTGCATCAGCGTGGTTTTGCCTGCGCCGTTGCCGCCCAGCAGACACAGCAGCTCACCCCGATGAAGCGTTACGTCTGTGCCCCGCAGGACATCCTTGCTTTTTTCGGTATAGCGGAACCAAAGCTCCTTGCCCTCTAAAACGGCGGGGTGCTTTGCTTCTTTCTCAGGTTTCGCGGTTTCAGGCGCGGAATCCTCCGCCGTGATGGGCAGCAGCCGCTCCAAGCGGCGGCGGCCATCCCGTACCGTCAGGGGCAGCTCGTCCGTCTGCTCCAGCTCACTGAAGATGCGGACGGCGGCGGGAAGTCCGAAATAGATACGGCTCTTTTCCGCGCTGCCGGACAGCTGCCGCGCGATCTCAGCCGGCGCACCGTCCGACAGGATACGGCCCCGATCCATAGTCACCACACGGTCGGCGGCTGGGAATACCTCGTCCAGCCGATGCTCCGTCAAAAGGATGGCTACGCCCAGCTCGCGGTTGATCCGCTGCACGGTGGCAAGCAGATTGCGAGCCGCCAGCGGATCCAGCATGGAGGTGGGCTCGTCCAGTATCAGCAGCTTCGGCCCCATCGCCAGTGCCGAAGCCAGATTCATCAGCTGCTTCTGGCCGCCGGACAGCTCCGTGGTCTTACTGCGGAACCATGGTTCCATGCCGAAAAAGGCGGCCATCTCCGCCACACGGCGGCGGATCACCGGCACGCTCAGTGCCATGTTCTCAAGGCCGAAGGCCAGCTCGTGCCATACGAAATCGGTGACGATCTGATTATCCGGGTTCTGCTGTACGAAGCCGATCTCCGCCGCGGCGGTCAGCTCCGGCAGTTGGGAAAGGGGCGCGTCCTTATAAAAGGTCTCGCCGGCCTTTGCCCCCACAGGCAGCAGACCGGGCTTGGCGTGGCGCAGCAGCGTGGTCTTGCCGCAGCCGGAGGGGCCGCATAGCACCACATACTCACCCTTATGTATCTCCAACGAGACGTCGTCCAGTGCCCGCATGTCAGCCAGCGGGTAGGAGAAGCTCAGGTGTTCAAACCGTAAGAGCGCCATCTAATGGCCTCCTTTGTTTCAAGAATACCGGGCAGGAACATCAGCACGGCGTAAAAGACAAACATGGTATAGCTGGCACTGCCCAGCAGCACCGGCGTCATGGCGGGATAGAACTCCATATACCCATGACCGAAGGCGCGGGCGGTAATGCAGATGCCCGCCACTGCCAGAATAAGACCCAGCGTCCGGGCGTCCCGGCCATCAAAGCGGAACAGGTGGAAGGTGGTGCGCCGCTTGGCACCATAGCCCCGGGCTTTCATAGAGTCCGCCGTCTCCACCGCCGCCTCCATGCTCATGGTCAGCAGCACCGACAGGTTCCGTAGGGCACTGCCCAGCCTTTGCAGCAGCCGCGTGCCCTCCTCCTGCAGCATAGCCTGCGACTGCCGGATCTCGCGGCGGTTCTGCTGAAGCTGGGGGATGAACCGCAGCGTCATGGTGATCAGCAGCGACGTGCCGGGAAAGGGCTTGCCGAACAGATACAGGAATTTATCCGAGGTCATGACCTCCTGATAGCAGGTGAACCACATAATGACCGCGCACAGGGAGCAGCCGGACACCAGACCATAGCACACGGCTTCCAGCGTGTACCACAGGTGATTGATGGTAAAGAGCATGGTCACGCCCCGATGGTTGAACAGCGGATTGGCAAGGGCGATCAGCAGAAACATAGGCCCCACAAACCGCATGGTGTGGCCGTAGGCCCTCCAGCCCCGCAGCCGGATGGAAAACCAGCTGGCACCCAGGAACGACAGCACCACCGTGACCGGGTGCATACAGGCCAGTGTCAGGCCCAGCACCAGCACGAAGTACGCCATACTGACCGCCGGGTGCAGGTTCCCGAAGAAACGCATCCGGGTATCAGTCATGGTTATCCTTCCATTCCTTGCCGTAGCCGTAGGGATCTCCGTTTTCCAGATCGCAGCCAAGGTCGCAGGTGTAGTTCCACTCAATGACCTCGCCTGGCTTGACGTAGTACACGCCGCAGCCGTAGTTGGGATACCAGTCGTTGACACAGTACATCCAGCCGCTCCAGCGGCCGCCGTCAAACTCATAGAGGTTGTTGATGCCATCCACATAGCAGCCACTGGAGGTACCGCCCCGATAGGACATGTGGATCTTGTACTTTTCACACACAAAGGCGAGGACGTTGAAAACCGTGTCGCCCTCCTTCACCTCCACCGTGGTCACCGGCAGGATCACACCGGAGGCCGGGACGATGCCCGCCCATTTGCTCTCCAGATGCATACCGTTATTCACCGCCGTATCGCAGCGAATGGTAATGGTGACGGTGTTTTTCTTGCTTTCGGGCTTCTGCTCGGGGGTAGGCGCGGGGGTATTGCTGTCCTCGCCCTTCTGGTCGTTCTTTTTATTGTCGTCCTTTTTGCCGCCGGAGTTGGACGGCTTGTTGGCGGTATCCTCCTCCGGGGTGGTAGAAGGCGTCTGGTCTGTCTTATTGCCCTTGTTGCCCTGCGATGCATCTCCGGAGCCCTGGGCATAGAAATCCGCCACGCTGTCAGGCTTGCTTTGGGACGGGGTAGATGTTGTTTCCTTTTTGCCGAAGCTGAAGGCCTCCGTAAACCAGGAATACCACGGCTTTTCCTCTTCGGGTTGGTCGGTATCCTCTCCCACATAGTCCAGATCCAATTCGCCGCTATTGCCGGCAGTGCCGGTCTGGGCGCAGGCGCACAGACTCAATAGCATCATAATTGCCAGCAGGAACGCGATGATATATCTCAGATTCTTTTTCATGTCAATTCTCCTTCAGCCGTTAGGGCTGTTGATTTTGAGGATGCGGGAGGGGCCGGCAAACCCCTCCCGCTATGGAAAAGACAACGGCATTTGCCGTCTCGACTTGCCTTTTGCGGATTTGAGGATGGGGGACGGGGCGGCTTAAACCCCGTCCCCCTATGGAAAGCTGACAGTCTCCGTTCAGACTGTCTCGGCTTGACTGGGGTTAATTGCTGCGGATATTGTATCAAGTGCGGCTTCAGCGGAGGTCTCTGCCAAGGTGAGAGCCTTTGCTTCAGCCTCCGCCTTCTTCTTCGCCGCCCATTCAGCCTTAGCAGCCCGCTCCGCACGCTTTTTGATAGCCTGCTCCTTCTTTCGCTGCTCGGATTGCTCCATCTTGCGCTGCCGCTTCTGCCTTCTTTCCGCCCGGAACAACGGTTCTTGCTTCACCTTTTCCGCCTTATAGCGAGCGGTGTCGCGCAGCTTGCGCATGGAACGAGGCTGCGGCAGCTTTGCCGCCGCCATCGCGGCCGCCCAGCTGCCAAAACGCTGCTCAATAAATGTACCGCCATCCACTTCGCTGGGGGATGGGCTGTGACCCAGTGAGATGGCACACCGGCTCAGATACCGCGCCAGCTGCGGCAGCGGCGTATCTGCGTTTCGCTCGGCAAATGCTTCGTCACGCGCTTCCAGTGCTGCTACAGCCCTTTTGACTATTTGGTTTTGTGCCCACGCCTGAAAATCAATGGGACGTCCGCCGCGTTGAGACATAGTAACACTCCTCCTTATTACGAAAAAACGCCGGACAAACCCCTTCTCAGGGGATGACCAGCGACATTTTGGCAAGAAAAAACGCTGACAAAACCCGCCAGCGCATACTCCTGCCCTCGTCACAGCGAGAGAGCGCCACTGTGTACCAAAGATCCTTGACCGTGCAATTCTCCTGCCCTCGCGCCACAAGGCTTTCGCCTTTCGTACATGATCTACCTTCTCAGAAGATTCCTCCCAATGGCGGTATTACCCAACAGCTTTCGCCGCTTCGACCATTTCCTTGCGCTCACAGTGCCGTCCGCAGAGGGTTTCTAACCCAAATTCCTTTTAGGCTGCTGCCTGATCTTTTGCATATAAAAAGATCTTTACGACCAACACAGCCACACGGTGTCACCGGATCATATTTACTTGTCTGTTGCAAATGAATGATGCTGCTGCGGTTTGTGCATACTGCAAAGTGTCAGCACACGCTTTGGGTATTTCGTAAATCATATACAATTTACGACCCCTGCGTCTGCGCGTCTTTGCAACGCA
>ERZ1026931.242-NODE-242-length-25116-cov-7.016919_pt1 | contig 25116 bp, 22 predicted proteins | sample MGYA00519253_ERZ1026931 | MGnify/ENA primary metagenome ERZ1026931 (study PRJEB26926, sample SAMN06164831) | human gut metagenome | biome: ENVO:00009003; feature: ENVO:2100002; material: ENVO:00002003 | host: Homo sapiens | place: USA | collected 2012 ... | reverse complement strand
AGATGTGTATAAGAGACAGCGCGCACTGCGGGTGCTCGAAGATGTCCTTCGGCGTGCCGGACTCGGCGATCTTGCCGTCGGCCATGAACAGCACACGGTCGCCCACCTCGCGGGCGAAGCCCATCTCGTGCGTGACGACGACCATCGTCATGCCGTCATGAGCGAGATCGCGCATCAGATCGAGCACCTCGCCGACCATCTCAGGGTCGAGCGCGCTCGTCGGCTCGTCGAAGAGCATGACCTTGGGCGCCATGGCAAGCGCGCGCACGATGGCGATGCGCTGCTTCTGCCCGCCGGAGAGCATCGCGGGATATTCGTCCGCCTTGTCGGCAAGGCCGATGCGCTCGAGCAGCGCCATGGCCTGCGCGTCGGCATCGGGCTGCGATTTGAGACCTAGCTTCACGGGGGCAAGGGTGATATTTTTCTTCACCGTCATGTGCGGGAAGAGGTTGAAATGCTGAAAGACCATGCCCATCTCGCGGCGGTGGAGATCCAAATTGACCTTTTTGCCGTTGAGGGCAACGTCCTTGAAGTAAATGGTGCCGGAGGTCGGCTGCTCCAAGAGATTGAGGCAGCGCAGCAGCGTCGATTTGCCGCTGCCGGAGGGGCCGATGATCGCCACGACCTCGCCCTTCTTTACGCTCAGATTGCAGTGGGAGAGCGCGTGGACGCTGCCGCCGTTGTATTCCTTGGACACGTCCACCACGCGAATGAGAGAATTAGTGCTTGTCGCCACGACGCATTCTCCTTTCCAGTGCCTCGATCGCCTTGCCGGCGGGGTAGGTGATGACAAAATACATCATCGCCGCCAGCACATAGGGTGCGAGGGAAATATAGGTGGCGGTCGCCACCGTTTTGGCCGCAAACATCAGCTCGACCATACCGAGCGTGGAGCAGATGGACGATTCCTTGACCATGGTGACGACCTCGTTGCCGAGCGCGGGCAGAACGTTTTTTACGGCCTGCGGCAGCACGACGAGCTTCATCGCCTGCACGGAGGAAAGCCCCAGCGAGCGCGCGGCCTCGGTCTGCCCCGCGTCTACGGCAAGGATACCCGCGCGGAAGATCTCAGCGACATAGGCGGAGCTGTTGAGCGCCAGCGCCACAACGCCGGGGATAAAGCGGGAAATGTCGATAAATCCGAAGAGGTACAGGCGTGGAATGGAGATCGCGCCGAAAAGGCCGAAGTAGATGATCGAGAGCTGCACGAGCAGCGGCGTGGAGCGAAAGACCGCGATATACGCACCCGAAACGGCGCGCACAAGACGGTTTTTGCTCAGACGCATGAACGCCAGCAGCAGCGCCGGAAGAACTGCCAGTGCAACCGACACGACCGCGAGCAGGAGCGTATATCCGAGCGCCTGCAAAAAGTACACGCCGTATTTCGGCAGGAAGGAAAAGTTGATAAACGACGCCGGAGACATACCGACAAAGAGGCTGCTCCACCGTGTGGCAAGATCCATGGGAGAGATCTCCTTTCAAAAGTGAGAATACGATGCGTATTTTTGCCGTAGATGCGCCAAAGAGCAAAGCCATGGGGCTTTGCTCTTTGGCAATGAGAGATGGGAGAGAGGAGAGCAAAAGAAATGAGAGAGGAACCCTTTTTCAGGCTGCGGAATCGTCTGCCGTAACATCGACGGCCTTACCGCTCAGCTCGTTGGCTGCGGTAATGAAATCGGCGAGCTTATTTTCAGACTGCATCTTGGCGATGGCCTCATTGATGGCGGGCAGCAGCCCCTTAGGATCACCCTTAGCAACGGCGATGCAGTAGGGCTGCGCCTCGCCGAGCTCGGAGGAAGCGGGTGCAATGGCAAGGTCAGGGTTGGTCTCGGCATATTCCTGCGCGACCGCACCGTCGAGCACGACCGCGTCGACCTTACCATAGACCAGTTCGTTGACAAGATCGGTCACAAGGGAGAGAGAGACGAGGTTTGCGCCCGGGAGCTGATCGGTTACAACGGTTTCCTTGGTGGTGGCTGCCTGCGCGCCCACGCTCTTGCCGTCAAAGTCAGCAAGCGTTGCGTACTGCGCGGCATTGTCCGCCTTGACGAGGATCATCGGGGGGATATCGGTGTAGTAGGGATCGGAGAAATCAGCGGAGGCGAGACGCTCGGGCGTGGCTTCCATGGCCGCCATGACAATGTCATAGTCACCCTTGGCAAGGGAGGTGAGCAGGTAGTCGAAACTCATATTTTCGATCTGCAATTCCTTGCCCATCTCGTCGGCAATGTACTGCGCGGCAGAAATGTCGATGCCGGCATACTGCATCGCGCCGCTCTCGTCGGCATACATGAACTCAAAGGGGGCGTAGTCGGCAGAGGTGCCGAGCACCAAGGTGTTGGATCCCTCCTGATCGCCGCTGCCGTCAGCGTCGGTGCTGCCGTCATCGGTCTTGCTGCCGCAGGCCATCAGGGAGAGGCTCATCAGCAGAGCCAGGGTCAGTGCAATGTACTTTTTCATGTTGAAAGCTCCTTTTTGTGCGTTCCATCTTGTGTAATATCTGGATACGAAATGAATTTTCATACGCTTCAGAAACGATAGCGTCAGTATAGATGTTTACTTATTCATTGTCAACGAGTAAAAGCCCAAAAAGTGAAGAGAACGGTGGAAGATTTTCTATGCAACATGTACAAATATACGGAAAATGCCAAGAAAACTGAATATAATCTGCAATTATGCATCGTGGAGTGAATAATAAGGCGGGCGGCGCACAGACGAAACAGAACAGCCGCAGAAGCACATCGACTTCTGCGGCTGTTCTGTTCTTCTTATCGGGAGAGGGATCCTGATGCGCTGCGGGCGCGCTTTGACGGTTTCCTGTAAGCGAAATAATATGCGATCGCGCACAGCGGCAGCGCGGCGAGCACATCAAGGACGGAGTGCTGCTTCATAAAGACGGTGGAAATACAGATGAGGAAGGCCGCGATGGCCGAGGCGATGCGCCATTTCTTTGCGGAAAAGACCGGCGCATACCAGAAGGCAAAAAATGCCGCGAGCGAACCGATGACGTGCAGCGAGGGGCAGACGTTCGTGTTCGTATCGAATGCATAGAACCCCGCGATGAAGCGCGTGAGGGCATTGTCGCGCGGGAAGACCTCAGGCCGGAGCATCTGACAGGTGGGAAAGAGGAAATAGATAATGAGCGTCACCGAGTAGGTGATCATTACGAAGCGCATCATGCGGCGAAAGCCCGGCACGTCGAAAAAGAACGTGTAGGCCACCGCGCCGATGAGGTAGACGAACCAGAAGAGATAGGGAATGAGAAACCATTCGTTGAAGGGAATGAGATCATCGAGCGCGCAGTGCATCTCAAAGTAATGCGCAACGGGATAGAACCGCTCTGCGTAGGAAAAAAGCAGCCCGAAAACCGGCCAGAACAGCAGCAGCCACACGTGGGAAAACTCCGGCGTATTCAGCTTGCGGAGGCGGAACTGCCGGTAATCAACACTGGGACAGATCATGCGAGATCCCCCTCCTCTTCCGCTGCGCTCATTTCCGAGAGAATGTTGGCCGCGGCATTTTGCGGCACGGCGGCGCCGAGCGCGTCGCCCATTTTCTCAAGAGCAGGTTCGTTGCTCAGAAGCTTCAGACTCGTGCGTGCGATCTCGCGGGGCGTTTGCCCCGTGACTGCGCCGCCCGTGCGCAGGAAGAAGTCCTTGTTGTATTCCTCGCAGCCGGATACCGCATCGATAAACACCATGGGAAGGCGCATGGACGCGGCCTCGGTCACGCTGATGCCGCCGGGCTTGGTGAGGTAGAGGTCGGCGGAGTCCATCAAGAGCGCCATGTCCTTCACGTAGGAGCGGATATGGACGTTGTTCACGCCGCAAAAGCGACGGGAGAGACGGCCAAAGAGCTGCTTGTTCGTGCCGCATACGATCGTGAGATCCTGATCGGCGGGGAGCGCACGGGCAATGCGCCGCGCGATGCTCATGATGGGACCGCAGCCCATGCTGCCGCACATCATCACAAGGTGGCGGTGGTCGACGGGAATGCCGAACGCACGCTTGGCGTCCTCCTTGCGCACGCCGGAGCGGAACATCCGGCGCACCGGAATGCCGCAGGCGCGCAGCCGCTCGGGCGTGATGCCGCCGCCGAGAAAGTCGCCGGAAAGCGATGCGGCGGGAATGAAGTAGCGGTCGAGCGCGCTGTCCTTCACGCTGGGCGAGCAGGTGTAGTCGGTTGCGATCAGGCAGGTTTTGAGATGCGGCAGCCGGGTCTTTACAACCTCGCTGACCATGAGGGCGGCAAAGGGGTGTGTGCAGATGACCGTATCATACCCGCTGCCGGCGATGAAGCCGCCGAGCGTTTCCGCACCCTGCGTGAGATAACGGTAGAGCGTGGAGCTTTCGTGAAACTGCTCGGGGTGCTCCTCTGCCGCGCGGTAGCCCACGCGGAACAGCCCCGGTGCGTGGCGGTAGATGCGCACGTGCCAGTTGGAGATGAAGCGCGAGACCTCGGGCGAGATGAAGCGCAGCGCGTCCTCGGTGTCGCAGGGGATATTTTCATGGCGGCACTCTTCTGCGAGCGCCGCGGCGCAGGAGTTGTGCCCCTCGCCGGTGTTGCAGCTTAAAATCAAAACTTTCATAAAAAGCACCGATCCTTTTACTCCGGTTGTTTGGTTTCCTTCGCACTCCAGCGCTGCTGCGCGGCAAGCAGCCGCTGAAGCCGCGGGCGGTTGTAGCGCTGAATGATGAGAAACGGCAGGTTGCCGAGGAGAATGTAGACGGCGGTGAATATCGCGCCGCCCGTCCCCGGCCAGAGGCGCAGGGCATAGAAGCCGAGCAGGATAAGCAAAAAGTGAATGAACTCCGCCACGCAGGTCTCCTCGATCATGCGCGGGAGCTGCTCGCGGAAGTTGCCCTCGAGCTTTTTTGCGGGAATGAGCTTCGGCACGATCCTGCTCATATCGGGAACCTTGCTTTGCCAGTCATGCACGCGCAGCGCGCGGTAGAGCGCCGGCTCCCAGCTGGCGCAGCGGTAGGGGAAGCTGTCGCCGCGGAACCAGGACTTTGGCAGCAGCCGCCCGAGAACGAACGACGCGACGCCCAGAAAAGCGTAGTAAACGCAGCAGCGCAGAAAGCCCATCGTCATCTCTCCTTTTCCGTGATAAAAACCCGACGCAGGGGAACTGCGCCGGGGAAGCGGTGGCCTCATACGACCAATAGTAACAGTGTAGCACAGAGATTCGAACAAATGATGAAGAGAATCTCAACTTTTGTTGAAAAAAGGCGCTCATGTTTCCATCGGCAGGCGCACGGCAAAGCGGCAGCCGCCGCTCGCCGGATCCTCGAGCCAGACTTCGCCGTCGTGAATGGCAATGATCTTGCGCACGAGCGCAAGTCCGAGACCATTGCCCTCGGACTTGTGCGAGCTGTCGCCCTGATAGAATTTGTTGAAAATGCGGGCCTTATCCTTCTCGGAGATGACAGGGCCTTCGTTGTCGATGGTGAAAAGTACGCTGCCCGTTTCCTGCACGAGGCGTATTTGAACGAGCCCGCCGCGCGGGCCGAATTTTACGGCGTTGTCGATGAGGTTTGTCCACACGTGCTGCAAAAGACCCTCGTAGCCGGTAAAATCCACGGAGTCGAGGTCTACGTCGAAGTCGACCTCTTTTTCCGTCCATCTGCGCTCGAGCGCCAGAATACACTGGCGCACCTGCTCGTCGAGGCGGAAGCGCGAGCGCCGGGGACGAATGGACTGGCTGTCGAGCTTGCTCAGCAGCAGAATATTGCCCGCAAGGGTGGAGAGGCGGCGCGTATTGAAGAGAATCTTGTCGATATACTCCGCCTGCTCCTCGCTCGACTGCTGATGCTCCTGCAAGAGCGAGGCATAGCCCTCGATGGCGCTGATGGGCGTTTTGAATTCGTGCGAAACGTTGGAGATGAAGTCGGTTTGCAGCGTTTCGGTGGCATTCAGCTCGCTGACCATGAGATTGAAGTTGTCGTAAATGTCGCGAATGTCACGAAAGATGCTCTTGGTCTCCACGTGAACGTGGAAGTTGCCGCCGGCGACCTCCTTCATGCTGTGCGAAAGACGGGAGATGGGCGCGAAGAACGCGACGGAGAAGCCCGCCGCCGTGCCGCTGCCGAGCAGCAGCGTGAAAATAAGCACCCAGACGAACATCGGCACATCGACGCCGAGATGCTCCAGCCCCCAGCCTGCGAGCGCGGCCAGAAGCGCCACGACGACAAAGCCTGCCATGCAGATGAAGAAAAACTGCACGCGGATATCAAGAAATCTGTTGCGGCGCTGTTTCATGAGCGCACCACCTTATAGCCGACGCCGCGCATCGTGACGATCTTGAAGTCGGAATTGTCGCGGAAGCGCTCGCGCAGGCGCGCGATGTGCACATCAACGGTGTGGGTATCGGTGCTGGAATCGTAGCCCCAGATGTCGTCCATGAGCTGCTGGCGCGTGAAGATGCGGCCGGGGAAGGAGGCCATCTTGTAGAGCAGCATGAATTCCTTCTGCGGCAGCACCATGCTCTCGCCGCCGACGGTGATGCTGAGCGAGTCGCATTCCATAACCGTGCCGCCGATGACCTGCCGGCGCTCGCTCGCCATCTGCGCGCGGCGCAGCAGCGCGCTCACGCGCAGCACCATTTCGCCGATGTTGATGGGCTTGACCATATAGTCGTCGCTGCCGGAGAGAAAGCCAAGACGCATATCGTCAAAGGCGTCCTTGGCGGTGATCATCATGATGGGAATGGACGAGCCGCTCTCGCGGACGGAGCGCACCAGCTCATAGCCGTCCATCTTCGGCATCATAATGTCGGAGATGATGAGGTCGTAATAGCTCTGCTCCAGCGCGGCAAGGGCCTCCTCGCCGTTGGAAACGCCGAGCACCGTATAGCCGTTTTTGGTGAGCACATGGGCGAAAAGCTGGCGCAGCTCGCGGTCGTCCTCAGCGATGAGTATTTTGAACATGGCGCTCCTCCGATCGTTTCCCGCCGTGCGCGGCAGGGTCAGCGTATTTGATGCGCACAGTATAGCATAAGCAAACGAAAATTGCACGAAAAGCGGCGCATTTTTTGCAGGAAGCGGAAATTGCGCAAAAAAAGAGCCGTTCTGCCGAACGACTCTTTTTTGAAAAACGGACTCAGCCGCCGAGGTAGGCCTTGCGCACTGCGTCGCTTTCCATCAGCTCCTTGCCGGTGCCGGAGAGGGTGATGCGACCTGTCTCAAGCACATAAGCGCGGTCAGCGACGGAGAGCGCGGCCTGCGCGTTCTGCTCGACGAGCAGGATCGTTGTGCCTGCGGCGTGCAGTTCACGAATGATGTCGAAGATCTGCTCGACGAGAATGGGCGCAAGACCCATGGACGGCTCGTCGAGCATCAAAAGCTTGGGGTGCGACATGAGCGCGCGGCCCATGGCGAGCATCTGCTGCTCACCGCCGGAGAGCGTGCCGGCGATCTGGCGGCGGCGCTCCTTCAGGCGCGGAAAACGCTCGTACACATCGGCAATGCCCGCGGCAATGCTGGCATTCGGCTGGGTATAGGCGCCCATTTCGAGGTTGTCCTCCACGGTCATCTGCAAAAAGACGTGACGGCCTTCCGGGACCTGCGCAAGACCGCGCTCGACGATCTTGTGCGCGGGCACGCCCTTTAAGTCCTTGTCCTCAAAGACGACGCTGCCGGACTTGGGATGCAGAAGGCCGGAAACCGTGTTCAGCACGGTCGATTTGCCCGCACCGTTCGCGCCGATGAGCGTGACGACCTCGCCCTGATTGACTTCAAAGGAAACACCCTTGACGGCGTGAATGCTGCCATAGTAGACGTGAAGATCGTTCACCTGTAAGATCAGACTCATCGTCAGGCCTCCTTCTTTCTGCCGAGGTAGGCTTCAATGACCTCGGGATTGTTCTGAATATCCTCTGGTGTACCCTTGGCGATGATCCGGCCGAAGTTCAGCACGGCGATGCCCTCGCAGATGTTCATGACGAGGTTCATGTCGTGTTCGATGAGCAGCACCGCGATATGGAAGGTGTCGCGAATGGAGAGAATATTTTCCATCAGCTCGGCCGTTTCGCTCGGATTCATGCCGGCGGCGGGTTCGTCGAGCAGCAGAAGGCTCGGGTTGGTTGCCAGCGCGCGCAGGATCTCAAGGCGGCGCTGCGCACCGTAGGGCAGCGAGCTTGCCTTGGCGCCGGCGAGGTGCTCCATATGGAAGATGGAGAGAAGCTCCATTGCGCGCTCGTGCATGACGCGCTCTTCCTTCCAGAAGCGGGGCAGACGGAAAATGCCCTCGGGCATCGTGTAGTGCATCTGGTTGTCCATCGCAACGGTGATGTTGTCCTCCACGCTCAGTTCACCGAAGAGGCGAATGTTCTGGAAGGTGCGGGCGATGCCTGCGCGGTTGACCTGCGCGGTGCTGAGGTCATGGATATCCTTGCCGTTTAAGAGGATCGTGCCGTGGGTGGGCTGATAGACCTTGGTGAGCAGGTTGAAGACCGTGGTCTTGCCCGCGCCGTTCGGGCCGATGAGACCGGAGATCTCCGTGCGGCCGATGGTCACGTTGAAGTTGTCGACCGCCTTGAGTCCGCCGAAGGTGATGCCGAGGTCGATGCACTCGAGCACGGGGGATTTGTCCGCGTCGCGCTCGGTCAGCAGCGCCGGTTCACGCAAAACGGGGACGAGCTTGGTTTTCTGCTTTTGCGGCATATTCTGAGTCATGGTCAGTCCTCCTTTTCAGCGGCGGTGCGGCGGTGGGGCAAGAGCCTGCCGAAGAACGCCTTGGCCTGCGGATTATTGGTCGCGAGCATGACGAAGATCAGTACGATCGCATAGATGAGCATACGGTAGTCGTGGAGCGGGCGCAGTGCCTCGGGCAGGATGGTGAGCGCGGCGGCGGCAATAAGCGAGCCCCAGATGTTGCCGAGCCCGCCGAGCACCACGAACACCAGCACGAGAATGGAGAGGTTGAAGTTGAACTTCGTGGCCTGGAGAGAAGAGTAGTTCAGGCCGAAGAGCGCGCCTGCCGCGCCCGCGAGGGCGGCGGAGGTGACGAATGCCAGAAGCTTGTACTTCGTCAGGTTGAGGCCGATGGCCTGCGCGGCGATGTGGTTGTCGCGGATCGCCATGATCGCGCGGCCCGCGCGAGAGCGGGTCAGGTTCAGCACGACGATCAGCGTGATCATCACGAGGATAAAGCCAGCGGTGAAGCTTGCGATGGTGGCGGTGCCAGTCGCGCCCTGCGCGCCCTTGATGATGGCCGTGCCGTTCGCACTCAGGCCGAGGTCATCGACCGTTTTGTTGCCGGAGAGATTGAAAACGAAGTGCAGGCCCTTTTCATCGCAGCCAATGATGAGGCAGTTGATAAGCTCCTTGATGATCTCGCCAAAGGCGAGCGTCACGATGGCGAGATAGTCGCCCTGCAAGCGGAGCACGGGCGTGCCGATGAGAAGGCCGACGAGCGCGGCAAGAAGCGCGCCGATGAACATCGAGAGCGCAAGGCGCACGGGGCCATTCGGAATGAGTCCCGCAAGGCTCTGCGAGACGACGATACCGGAGAACGCGCCAACGCTCATAAAGCCTGCGTGGCCGAGGCTCAGCTCGCCGAGAATGCCGACCGTGAGGTTCAGCGAAACGGCCATGGACATATAGCAGCAGATCGGCACGAGAAGACCGATGACCGAGCGCTTGAGAGAGCCGTTGCTTTGCAGCACCGTCACGATGACGAAGGCGGCGATCACGCCGAAATAGGTCGCAAAGTCGACCCTGGTGGTTTTCTTGAGGGAGTTGAACTGTTTCATTTTCTTTGTCATTCCGGCCACCTCACACTTTCTCCGGCACGTACTTGCCGAGCAGTCCTGCGGGCTTGACGAGCAGCACGACGATCAGCACGGCAAAGACGATGGAGTTTGCAAGGTTCGTCGAGATATAGGCCTGGGCCATGGCCTCGATGATGCCGAGCAGGAGCCCGCCGAGGAATGCGCCGGGAATGGAGCCGATGCCGCCGAACACCGCCGCGGTAAAGGCCTTGATGCCGGGCATGGAGCCGGTGGTGGGCATGAGGGAGGTGTTGAACGAGCAGAGCAGCACGCCCGCGATGGCCGCGAGCGCCGAGCCGATGGCAAAGGTCGCGGAAATGGTCGCGTTGACGTTGATGCCCATCAGCTGTGCCGCCGCCTTATCCTCCGAGCAGGCACGCATAGCCTTGCCCATCTTGCTCTTGCTGACAAAGAGCGTCAGCGCGATCATGATGACGACGCAGGCGGAGATCGTGAGAAGGGAGATGTAGGAAACGGTCAGCTTGCCGCCGAAGATCTTCACAGCGCCCGTGACCACGGGGGGATAGGAGCGCGCGGCGGCCTTCCAGATGAGCAGCGCGGAGTTCTGGAGGAAATAGCTCACGCCGATGGCGGTGATGAGCACCGCGAGGCTCGGCGCGGAGCGCAGGGGCTTGTAGGCAAGACGCTCGATGACGATGCCGAGGACGGTGCAGACGACGACAGCCATCAGTACCGCCACGATGTTGGGAAGCCCCAGATAAAACATCGCGCAGAAGGAAACGTAGCCGCCGATCATAATGACGTCGCCGTGGGCGAAGTTCAGCATCTTGGCAATGCCGTAGACCATCGTATAGCCGAGGGCGATGATGGCGTACACGCTGCCGAGGCTGATGCCGCTGATGAGATAGGATAAGAATTCCATAGGATGGCACCTCTTTTTTTCTCGTTGGAGTTGTGGGGAAACGTCTGTGGCAGAAACAAGGGCAGAGAGGAAGGGCGCTGCCTTCGTTTCCGCCATAGAAGCAGGGCGCAGGCCGCCGGGAGGTTTTTTCCTCCCGGCGACCCTTCGCTCCGTGAGAGAGAAGATAAACGGTCTATTTGGTATCTTTGCGGGGATCAGCCCTCAACGTACTGGCCGTCCTTGACGACGTAGGCGGTCGGGGCCTTGGAGACCTGACCCTCGGCGTTCCAGGTCATGTCGGTACCGGTGAGACCGGTGAACTTGAGGGAGGTCATGGCGGAAACGAGCGCGCCGCAGATCTCTTCGTTGCTCATATCGGCGGTGCAGCCGGCCTTTTCGAGCGCGGCCTTGACGATGTACACACCGTCGTAGGCGTCGGCGGCGAACTGGTTGGGCGTGGTGCCGTAGGCGGCGACGTAAGCGTCGACAAAGCCCTTGCTGGATTCAACGGTGGCGCAGAACGGGGTCATCAGCACGAGACCCTCAGCGAGGGTGGTGTCAAAGCCGGGCATATTGAGGATGCCGTCCATGCCGTCCACACCAAAGAAGGTGGGGGCATAGCCCATGGCCTTGGCCTGCGCGAAGATCACGGAAGCGGGCTGATAGTAGATGGGGAGGAAAACGAGGTCGGCGCCGGCAGTCTGCGCGGCGGCGAGCTGGACGGAGAAGTTGGAGGAGGTATCGAGGGTAAAGGTGCCCTGATAGACGATGGAGAGGCCCTTGTCGCCCGCTTCCTTCACGAAAGCATCGCGGATGCCCTGAGAGTAGGCATCGTCGTTGCGGTAGATGACGGCGATCTTGGCATCGCCGTAGTGCTCAGCCATGTAGTCGGCAGCGCAAACGCCCTGGTTGGGGTCGGTGAAGCAGACCTGGAAGACATTGTCCTTGCCCGCGGTCACGTCAGTGGAGGAGGCGGAGGGGGTCAGCATGAAGGTGCGGTCGGTGTAGCAGGCATCGGCAACCGCGATGGAAGCGCCGGTAGTCGTGGGGCCGACGAGGACCTGCATGCCGTTGTCCATCATGTTGTTGTAGGCGTTGACGGCCTTTTCACCGTCGGCCTCATCGTCCTGAGAGAGGAATTCAAACTTGATCTTGCTATCGCTCGCGTTGATCTCGTTGACGGCGAGCTCCACGCCCTGCTTGACGGCCACGCCGTAGATCGCGTTGTCACCAGTCAGCGGGCCGGAGGTGCCGACCGTAAAGGTCTGGACCTCGCCGGTCTCGGTGCCGTCGGTGCTGGCATCATTGTTGCTGCTGTCGTCGCCCTTGGAGCCGCAGGCGGCCATCGAGAGCGTCATGGCTGCTGCCATGAACATGCACATAAACTTCTTTTTCATCGTTTTGTATCTCCTTTGATTCAAGAATTGACAGGTTTGTTTATACAAAAAAGCGGTTCCGCCAATCCCGGCAGAACCGCTTTGCTGTATCGCTTGGAAAAAGTGCTCAGCAATCGCATCTTGTCGGGGTGACGCACGAAAGAATGGCCAGAAGAACCAGTACCAGAATGGAAATGGCAATGATGGTAATCTGGCGGAAAATAATAATGGACGCCATCATAATGGCGCCCATAACGATGCAGTTGTAAGCGGAGGAGCGAGAGGTGCAGCAGGAAGCGGCCTCTGCGCAGGCGGCAGAAGCGGAAGCGGTATTCTGATTTGCATAAGCAAAACGGAACATAGCATGACGTCCTTTCATGTATCTCTCATATTTGATGGGCTAATTTTAGCGCGCGAAGCGGAATATGTCAATATCGCATATTACCCAAATAGAAAAACCGGAAAAAGCGGTCATTTCTACGATATTGACAAGATATACAGCCCGGAGGGGAAATTCTTCCCTCTGCATGCCGTTCTACCTTGCGGAGAGCGGGGAAAAGAAATAGGGGAAATGCCGGGAAACGACGATGATTCGGCGTTAGCACTTGAAGCACGAGAGTGCTAAAAGTTCACGGAACGGTAACAAATGGCGGGGAATATCTGCTATACTTGGGTTCAAATATCATTCAGAGAGGGATGCTTTTATGGCAAAAAAACAGTTTAAAGCAGAATCCAAGCGTTTGCTGGATCTGATGATCAACTCCATTTACACGCACAAGGAGATCTTCCTGCGCGAGATCATTTCCAACGCGAGCGACGCCATTGACAAGCTCTGCTATGTCGCGCTGACGGACGACAAGGTGGGCATGAACCGCAGCGATTTCGCCATCACCGTGTCGCTCGACCGCGAAAACCGCACGCTGACCGTTTCTGATAACGGCATCGGCATGAGCCGCGAAGAACTCGAAAACAACCTTGGTGTGATCGCCTCCTCGGGTTCCTATAAGTTCCGCCAGGAGACGGAGGAAAAGGACAAGAAGGAGGCCGACATCGACATCATCGGTCAGTTCGGTGTGGGCTTCTACTCCGCGTTCATGGTGGCCGATGAGATCACCGTCCGCACGAAGAAGTACGGTTCGGAGCAGGCCTATGAGTGGAAGTCCTCCGGCGCGGACGGCTACACCGTGACCGAGTGCGACAAGGAAACGGTCGGCACCGAGGTCATCATGCACATCAAGCCCGACACGGACGAGGAAAACTACAGCGAGTATCTCGAGCCCTACCGCCTGCACGCGCTCATTAAGAAGTATTCCGACTACATTCGCTATCCCATTCGCATGATGATGCCCGAGCAGAAGGTCAAGGAGGGCAGCGACCCGGAAAAGCCTGAGTTTGAGACCGTCGAGGAGCTCAAGACTGTCAACTCCATGGTGCCGCTCTGGCAGCGCAAGCGCAGCGAGGTGACGGACGAGGAGTACAACAAGTTCTATTCCGAGCTGACGCGCGAATTCGACAAGCCCCAGCGCACGATCACCGTCTCCGCCGAGGGCAACGTCACCTATAAGGCGCTGCTGTTCGTTCCCTCCGCGCGTCCGTTCAACTTCTACACGGAGGGTTACGAAAAGGGCTTGCAGCTCTACAGTGCGGGCGTTCTCATCATGGATAAGTGCGACTCGCTCCTGCCCGACTATCTGCGCTTCGTGCGCGGCGTGGTCGATTCGCCGGATCTGAGCCTCAACATCTCCCGCGAGCTCTTGCAGCACGATCGCCAGCTCAAGGTCATCGGCCAGAACCTTGAAAAGAAGGTGCGTGCCGACCTGGAAAAGTTCCTCAAGGACGACCGCGAGGGCTACGAGAAGTTTTACGCGAACTTTGGCCGCCAGCTCGGTTACGGCATCGTGAGCGACGGCGGCGAAGCGCGCAGGGATTCGCTCAAGGAGCTGCTGATGTTCTACTCCTCCACGGAGAAGAAGCTCACAACGCTCAAGGAATACGTTTCGCGCATGAAAGAAGACCAGAAGTGCATCTACTATGCCGCCGGCGAGAGCGTCGCGGCGGTGGACAAGCTGCCGCAGACCGAGCTTTTGAAGGATAAGGACTACGAGATCCTCTATCTCACGGGCGAGACGGACGAATTTACCCTGCAAGCGCTGATGAACTACGACGAAAAGCCCTTCCGTTCCATCGTCGACGGCGACCTTGAGCTTGGCGACGAAGAGGAGCACAAGGACGACGGCGAGAGCGCAGAGCTGATGCAGTTTGTCAAGGAAACGCTCGGCGGCAAGATCAAGGAAGCCAGAGTTTCGCACCGCTTGAAGACTCACCCTGTCTGCCTGACGGCGGGCGAGGGCTTCAGCTTCGAGATGGAGAAGTATTTCAAGAACTTTGAAATGCCCGAGCCGATCAAGGCGGAGCGGATCCTCGAGCTGAACGTCGCACACCCGGCGGTCAAGGCGATGGCCGCGGCGATGGCGAGCGACCGCGACAAGGCGGCGCTCTACGCCAAGATCCTCTATGAGCAGGCAAACCTCATCGCGGGACTGCCGCTTGAAGATCCCGGCGCATACACCGACATGGTGGCGCAGCTGATGCAGTAAAATGAATAGGGAAAGAGCGCGGAGAGTATCTCCGCGCTCTTTTTTCACGCGCTGCCTGTCCCGCGCTTATACTGGCATACAGGCGCGCTTCCGCCTGACAAACCGTAAAGGCGATGAACTGATATGCTCCGACCTCTGATGCTGGCATGGCTCGGCACGTCCTTTACCTTCCTGATGACGGCGCTGGGCGCCGCAACGGTATTCTTTTTTGCCCGTGCGGTCTGCGAGCGCGCGCAGGGCGCGCTGCTGGGCTTTGCGGCGGGCGTGATGACGGCGGCGAGCGTGTGGAGCCTCATTCTGCCTGCCATCGAGCAGACGGCGGCAGAGGGACGGCTGCCGCCGTTTCTGCCTGCGGCGGCGGGCATCGTGCTGGGTGCGCTGCTGCTGGCGCTGCTTGACGAATTCACGCGGCAGCGGGGCGGCGAGCGGGTCACGCACAGCGATTTTCTGCTCCTGTCCGCCATCACGCTGCACAATATCCCCGAGGGCATGGCCGTCGGCCTCGCGTTTGCGCTGGCGGCGGACGGGGAGGGGCTTGCGGGCGCGGCGGCGCTGGCGCTCGGCATCGGCGTGCAGAACTTTCCCGAGGGCGCGGCGGTGGCGCTGCCGCTGTATCAGTCCGGGCAGTCAAAGCTGCGCGCCTTTGTAACCGGTGTGCTCTCCGGCGCGGTGGAGCCGCTGTTCGGTGTGCTGGTCGTGCTGGCGGCGGCGCGTGTACATGCGCTGATGCCGTGGCTTTTGAGCTTTGCGGCGGGGGCGATGCTCTATGTTGTGGCGGAAGAGCTGCTGCCGCGCGCGGGAAGCCGCCGGGGAACGTGCGGCTTCCTCGTGGGCTTTCTTTTTATGATGGTGCTTGATGTTGCGCTGGGATAAAAATTTTTTTGCCTCCTGTTGCACCCGAACGTCTCACAAACGGGTTTACAGCGATAAAGCTGTAAACGGTTCGCGGCAAGGCCGCGGGCTGCACAAAAAAGGAGGAGCAGCATGCACAATTATGACCAAAATCCAAGAACGCAGATCGAGATCTGCAAGCATCTGGCGCAGATGACATTCGACAACCCCATCGAAAAAGCCCAACGCGCGGCGGACGAGCGCGTCTACCGCTTTGCGGGTATTGACGAGGCGGTCGCGGTGCTGAGCGTCGTGCGCCGCACGCGCTGAGAGGGGGATCGACATGAAAAAAACCGACAACTATTCCCTCCCGCAGTGGGAGAAGCAGGACTTCATCAAGATGGAGGACTTCAACGACGCTTTCGGCAAGACCGACGCGGCGCTCAAGGCGAACGCCGACGCGACCACGACCGGGCTGAACGCGGAAATCGCCGCGCGCGGCGAAGCCGTTGCCGCCGAAGCGGAGAACCGCAGCGCCGCGCTCGCGGCGCTGCAAACAGCGCTGTCTGCCGCCATCGGCAGCGGCGGCAAGACCTGCCGCATCTTCACCGGCAGCTACACCGGCACGGGGACGACCTCCGTGAGCATTCCCACTCCGTTCTATCCCGTGCTTGCGTTCGTGCAGAGCGCGGGCATGGCCACCGCGCTCTGCCTGTTCCGCAGCGCCGACACGGTGCAGAACAACAAAGACTTCGGTGTGGGCGATGGCAAATCGCTGACCGTCACATGGGGCGCGCGCCAGCTCTCGTGGGTCTGCTCCTCCGGCGGCACCATGAGCAGCACCTATGCGGGCAACAGCAAAAACGTGGAATACCACTATGTGATCGTCGGTTTCGACAACGCAGGCGCTTGAAGCGGACAAAAAAAGAAGACCCCCGAGGGGGTCTTCTTTTTTTGCGTTAGGGATTAGTTAGATGCCGGACGGAATGCCGGACTGAGCCTCGAGAGTCTTGCTGTACGAAGTGCCATCCAGCAGGGTAACCACAGCGGTATACTCCTTGCCAGCGGTCAGCGTGCTGGTACCGATGGCCTGAATGGAATCGTTCAGATCGGAGACGTTCTCAAGTGCATACACGAGAGTGCCTTCCTTGTTGACGATCTCAACGCTCTTAACGAGGGTCTTGTTCAGCGGGTTACCGAGATCGCTCTCGCCCGTAAACACGACCTCGGCGCCCTTGGCGGCGTCCATCTTGGCGGTGGTGAAGGTAACGTCAAACTTCTCGGACTTGACGGTGATCACAACATCCTTCGTGCAGATGCCGTCCTCGGACGTCAGCGTGACGGTCAGCTTGTTGCCCTCGAGCTTCTTAGTACCTTCGGTCTCGATGTAGTCAGCAGCCTGAGCAGCAACGTAAGCATCCATGGGAACGGTCAGGACGTTGTCCTTCAGGGTAGCACCGGTCACAGCCTTGATATCGTTGACGATATCCTTGTGCTCAACAACGGTGTAGGTCTTACCAGCCTCGAACTTGAAGCCGGCGTCGCCCTTGATGGCGTCAGCGTCATTGATGTGATAGTACTTGTCAGCCTTGAAGTCGCCGCCGTCGAGGTCAGCCAGAGCGCGCTCAACGAGCTTGGTGCCGTTGTAGTTGGCAACGGGGTACCAATAATTAGCGCCGTTGACCACGCCGTTGATCTTGAACTCGCCGAAGGTGACGTCGTCATCGAGAACGAACAGGCACTCGACGTCGCCGTCCTTTCTATCGATAACGAGCATGCCCTCAACGACCTTGGTGGTCTGCCACTTCCAGTCGTAGGTGTCGACCTTATCGCCGGCCTTGAGGTCGGAGGTGTCGGTCAGATCATAGACCTTGTCGAGGTTGCTGTAGATGTTGGACTCGGTGTTCTTGCCCTCATAGCGATACTCGACGGTATCCTTGTCGCCGAGCAGCTCGACGGAAACAAGATCGGTCTCATACGGCGCGGGAGCGAAATCATAGGTCTTGTCGTTGCGCAGGAAGTAGTAGCAAACAGTGCCAACGCGGCTTGCGTCATAGGACTCGAACTCCTTGACTTCGCCGTCAGAGGTCACACCGTAGTAGGTGTAGAGCTGGCCAACGCCGCTGGTCCAGGTCTCCTTCTCGCACTTGAAGAGGTACACGAAGTCCTCATACTCGCCCATGGGCATACCGGAGAAGACCACAGCATCAACGACCTTGCCGTTGGCGCTGGTCTCGAGGTAGCAAACATCGGTGCCGCCACGATAGCTGGGGATACCGGCCTCGTTGGTGTCCTTGTTGTACTTGCCGGTGTTCACGCCGTAGTGCATGTCGACCTTCTTGCTCTCGTTCGGCTCAAAGTTGGTGGAGTGGGGAGTACCATAGAGGTAGAACGCAACGGTATCCTCAATGACGGCCTTTCTGCTAGCCTGACGGAAGTCCATGGCGGCAGAACCCTTAGTGTAGTCCACAGCGAGCCACTCGCCATTATCGCCGTGAGCGATGTGGTTGAACGCCTTGATCGTGTAGACCTTGTCCTTCACGGTGTACTCGACCAGAGTGCCGAGGTCGATGTAGTTGCCGGTAGCGGCGGGCTGGCCGATGTAGTCGTTCTTGCTGTCCTTGACATCATAGAAGTCGGGGAAGTTGATCTCGTCAGCGCAGTCCTCATCGACCAGAACGTAACCGGTCTCGGTGCCGTCGGTCAGGAGGAGGTTGACATAGTACTCGATGGTGTTGTGCTTCTCACCCAGGACGCTGTAGCTGTCGATGACCATAGCGTACTTGGCAACATCAGCAGTAGCGAGAGTGTAAGCAACGTAGCCGCCGCGATCGAGGTAGATGGTGGCGTCAGTGTCGAAGGTGTCACGGTTCTTGGAGAACAGAGGAACGTTATCCTCGTGATCCTTCAGGCCGGACTGCTCATAGTCCTTGTCAGCGAAGGTGATGTAAGGAGCAGCGCTGTCCTTGGTGGGAATGGTGTACTTGGTCTTCTGGCCGTTGATGGGAGCGAGCTCCTCATAGTAACGGACAGCGTCGGCCATGTCGACGAAGGTGAAGACGTCACCCTTGACCAGATCCTCGTAACCGGAGACCTCGTCCTTGTCGTACTTCACGCCCTGGATCTTGACCTCGTCGCCCTTGACGACGTAGTCAGCTTCCATGTAGTCAACGGTGGGGTTGATCACGATAACGGTGTCGATATCGCCATCGGCGTCGATATCATAGAGAGCCTTCTCGGAGCCCTTGACTGCGAGAGCAGCCTTAATGTCATCAGCCTTGACTTCCTTACCGTTCAGGAAGTAGTTCATGTCGCCTTCCTTGGCGATGAAGTCGGACTTATCCTTGTTGGTCCAGTTGACGTTCCAGCTCTCATACTTGGTGGCGAGCAGGCTGTCATCATAGAACACGTCGGTGATCACGCTGCCCTTGGAGGTCCAGACGTGACCGTAACGGCCGGCGTCGAAGATGTCCTGGTCAGCGACCTTAACGGTATCGTCCTTCTTGGCGAGGTTCTTGCCGGCGATCTGCATGTTCTTGAACTTGGTGCCGTAGTCGTTAGCGGTGACATAACCGGTAACGCGGTCGAGCTCGAAGTTCTTGGAACCCAGGGTCTCGTTCTTGGCGAAGATCTTGTTGTCAGCCTTCTCGTTCAGGCCAACGTTCTGATAGCCGAACGCAGCGGTGTAGGTGACCATGGGAACGTTGATGGACTGGAACAGCAGCTCAGCAACCACTTCACGGGTAGCAGGAGCGTTGAGGTCCACGCCCTTGACGTTGTCAAGGATGCCCTGACGCTCAGCGATCTCAGCAACGTGGAGCGCCCAGTCAGCGCCGGTGAACTCGTTCTTCTGATCGTAACCGACAGCGCGGAGGATCATGGCAAGAACTTCATAACCGGTGACCTTGCCGGAGGGGACGAAGGTGCCGTTGGGATAGCCCTTGACCAGAGCGGCGTTGGCGCAGTAGCCGATGTAGCCCTTGGCCCAACCGGCGCCGGCCATGTCACCGAACTTGTTGTAGGTCTCATAGTTCTTGACATAGGCGTCCTTCACGTCACCGGTGTAGATGCGATAGACGATCGCAGCCACCTCGGCACGAGTGATGGCGTTCTTCGGCTGGAAGCTGAAGGTGCCATCTTTCTCTTCGTAGCCCTTGAAGACGCCAAGACCGTTGAGAACGGCAGCAGACTCGGCGTAGGTCTCGTCGATGTCCTTGACATCCTTAAAAGCTGCGTTGGCGCTGACGGCCAGAGACAGAGTCATGACCAGAGCCAGCACCATTGCGAGTAACTTTTTCATAGATGTTACTCTCCTTTCATAAATTTCCATCTTTCCGGAGGCGATTTTCCGCAAAATCGCGTCCTTCCCGCGGTAGCCGGCAAAATCCGAAACCTTGTCAAAAGTTGCAAAACTTACTGATTTGGTAGCGGTTCTTGCCGAAAAACGCTTGAAATCGTGCGATTTGGTGGATATCGTATCCCCTTAGGAAAATTGATTTTCCTTGCCGCGCAAGGCACGGCGGCGTTTCCTGGTAGCGGTTTGGTAGCGCTCCAAAAATTTAAAGTACGGTTTTCTCTTTGGCTGCAAGGCTTTGCGGAAGTACTACCATGGTAGCGGTCCCGTTTTACTTAAAAAAAGACGGTGCAGAAAAACTGCACCGTCTGTGGAAATTCATGATAGATTTTCTGCATGTTTACACGTTGAAGCGGAAGTAGATCATATCGCCGTCCTTAACGACGTACTCCTTGCCCTCGCTGCGGAGCAGGCCCTTCTCCTTCGCGGCGGCAACGCTGCCGCAGCGGATCATATCGTCGAAATTGATCGTCTCGGCACGGATAAAGCCGCGCTCGATGTCGGAGTGGATCTTGCCGGCGGCCTGCGGCGCCTTGGTGCCGTTTTTGATCGTCCAGGCGCGGCACTCGTCCTCGCCGTAGGTGAGGAAGGAGATGAGACCGAGCAGGGCGTACGAGCACTTGATGAGGCGGTCGAGACCGGACTCCTGAATGCCGAGCTCTTCAAGGAACATCGCGCGATCCTCACCGTCCAGCTCAGCAATGTCCTGCTCAAGCTTGGCGCAGATGGGCAGCACCTGTGCGCCCTCCTTTTCGGCGAGCTCCTTGACCTGCTGGAGATACTGGTTGCCGTCCTGATTGGCAAAGCCGTCTTCGTCCATGTTCGCAGCATAGATGATGGGCTTGAGGCTCAGAAGATCGGCCGTCGCGATCAGCTCGGCGTCGTCCTTGGAAACCTCGAAGGTGCGCGCGCTCTTGCCCGCGTCGAGGTGCTTGGCAAGGTCGGAGAAGAGCTCGACCTCGTGCAGGAACTTCTTGTCGCCCTTGGCCATCTTTGTGGCCTTTTCCACGCGGCGGTTGACCATCTCAAGGTCCGCCATGATGAGCTCCAGATCAATCGTTTCAATGTCGCCGAGGGGATCGACGGGAACGTTTGTATTGGCGTCGGCCACGACGTGCATGATGTTTTCATCGTCGAAGCAGCGTACAACGTGCACGATGGCGTCGGTGCGGCGGATATTCTCAAGAAACTTGTTGCCGAGACCCGCGCCCTGGCTCGCGCCCTTGACAAGACCTGCGATGTCAACAAATTCGATAACGGCGGGGGTCTTCTTTTTGGGGTTGTACATCTCGGCGAGCTTGTCGAGCCGCTCGTCGGGCACGGCCACCATGCCGACGTTCGGCTCGATGGTGCAGAAGGGGTAGTTGGCGCTCTCCGCGCCCGCGTTGGTGATCGCGTTGAAGAGAGTGGACTTGCCGACGTTGGGAAGTCCGACGATACCTAATTTCATAGTTTTCTCTATCTCCTTAAAAAGTCTTGATTTTCAAGGGCTTCCGGAATCCGGCGCGTTTGGTTTACGCCATTTTTACGCCATTTTCGCATGGACTTATATGCTAGGAAACCCTGCCTGATTCAAATTGCCGCACAGCCTGATCCAAGGATTCAGATGTGACATGGACGTATCTGTCCATCGTTGTTTTTATACTTGCGTGACCCAGCAGCTTTTGCAGCACTTTGGGCTGTACGCCGCATTCAATCGCTCTTGTGGCGTAGGTGTGGCACAAAGCGTGCATACAGAATCGCCGGATTCCTGCTTCGTCGCATAGCTTGTAAAGGTGGGTATCATAGGAACTGTTCTTTGCCGGTTCCCCGGTACGCCAGTTGATAAAAACAAGATCACGCATGACCAGCCGGGAGATTGCCCCCGTTCGCCGGTCGATATATTCCAGTGTTTGTGAGAGCAGCGGAGATTCCTTTTGCCAAGGGCGCTTATCCTTGATTTCTTTCAGAATTTCATAGGCCCAATCTGTCAGCGGGATGGTGCGGTAGCTCTGCTGCGTTTTCGGAGGACCTGCGCGCCACACCTTCTGTTTATGCCGAAACTCCAGCGTCTTATTTACCGTAAGAGTTCTTGCTTTCCAGTCGATGGCATCCCAAGTCAGCCCGATCATCTCACCGGTGCGCAAACCGGTTTCAAGGATCAGCGCGTACTGATTGTAGTTGTGGGAGCGTTTCGCAACTTCAAGAAATCCGATTTGCTCATCCCGCGTTAAAAAGTGAGTGTCGTCCGGCGCTCGGACTGGCTTTGTGTAGCGAACGCCGTCCATTGGGTGCTTGGTAATCAGGTCATTCATCTTCGCAGCCTTGAACATCGTACCCATTGTGATATAGGCTTGACGGATGGTGGAACCCGCATAGTCAGCATCCATCTGAATGAACACCTTTTTGCAGTGCATCGGCTTGACGTTGGCAATCATCATTTTGCCCATAACAGGCTGAATATTGTGGACATATCGCTCCCGATAATTTCGCAGGGTATTCGGTGCCAAATCGCCCACAATATTCTCGATCCAAAATGAAAACCATGCGTCAACCGTCGTGTCCGATGGAACAAACACGTCTTCGTGCTTGTCGGCATATTTCTCCTGCTCGATCCAGTTACGCGCCTCGGGAATCGTCTGGAAATATTTCTCATGTCGTTTTCCTGCTTTGTCTACAAAACGTGCGTGATATAATCCGTCCTTTCTTTGGCAGATACCCTTGCCGCATTCTTTGCCTTTTAAGTTTTTGCCCATTGTATACTCCTTTCCCGCAGAGAGAAAAGAGCCTACTGCAACAACATAATTATAGCAGATAGGTTCTTTTCTCTCAAGCTGTTTTTACAAATTATCTTTTGCCGTCAGATCACCAGCTTTTGGCTGATGTACTCTTCAAACTCCCGGCGCTTTACCAGTTTTTTTGTCCCGACGAACAAGACGAACGGGCAGTTGGGCGTTCTCAGCATACTGTCGATCTTGTTGATGCCGATGTTGCTGTATTCTGCCGCTTCTCTGGCGGTCAGCGTCATTTTGAGGTGGATGGGGACGGTGCTGATTTTATCTTCCATGTTGTTCTCCTTTGCCAGAATTGTTTAATCCCGCAGAAGCTGCGCCGCTTTTTCTAAATTGTGCTTGGCGTTGCCCCTGCGGAAATTTTCCCCGTCGAAGCGGATGGGAACGCAAACTTCCAAAATGCGGTCGTAGATCCGGCGCTCATCCAGACTGGCAGCCTTTTGCATCGTGACGATTGGGATATTCGTGGTGATGATCATAGGCTTGTCAGTCAGCCGCCTGCGGTTGATGACATCAAAAACGCGCTCTTTGCCGAAGCTTGTATTTCGTTCCGCGCCCAGATCGTCCAGTATCAGCAGTTCCGGACGCATGAGAGATGTCATGTAGCTGTCACGGTCTGCGCCGAAATTGCCTTGCATCCGATTCACCATGTCGGACACCCCAACCATAAGAACCGAAACCTCCTTGTCAATCAAAGCGTTGGCAATGCAGCCAGCCGCATAGGTTTTGCCGGTGCCGACATCCCCAAACAGGAGAAGCTCGATTTCATCGCGTTTGAAGCTGTCCCAGTTCTCAACATACTGTTTCGCCTTACTTTCCAGTTCACGAAGTCATGGGATTAAGTCCGATTTCATTAGATCCTTTCCTGAACGGCGTTCCGTGTTCACAGTTTCGCGGCACACGATTTCGTGCAACTTGGCTTCCAAATCGGCAAATATTTCACGGATTCCATTTGCCTTGCCGCGAAGAGGGAAAAAGCATATCTATAAAAAAGGAAGCGGATGACTGAGGCCTTTCCCTCGGACATCCGCTTTCGCTTTTTACCGTCATAGTATAATTACCTTTGCATAGGGGCTTTTCTCGGCACTTCAATCCACTGCACCACGACTGTACCATTTTGGCGTGCAGCTTTATGAAACAGCGTGAAGTTTTATGCCCCTTGAAATTTGAAAAAGCTTGTTCCCGTAAGGATTTACAGGCATTTATGCTTCTTTATAGATTTATGAACTCAGGTCAAATTCTTCCGACTCCGAATATCAGTCCGTATCTATATGATGACGGAAATAGCAGCGGCTTTTGAAAAATCTGTATTGATTTTTCTGCGCGAGGTGATATAATCGGCATATACCGAAAACAAAGGGGGCGCGTCCATGCCAAGACCGCCACGGTGCCGTCGGATTTGTGGCGCACCACAAGTTGATACCTTCTGCCCCAACGGGTGCGAGAATACCGAGCCGATCCTGCTGACGCTGGACGAATACGAGGTCATTCGGCTGGTTGACCTGGAGCAGCAAACCCACGAGCAATGTGCCGCGCAGATGGATATTTCCCGTTCTACCGTGCAGGAGATTTACGAAAGCGCACGGCGCAAGATCGCAGCGTGTCTTGTCCACGGGAAACCGCTGCACATCACCGGGGGAAACTACCGCATCTGCGGAGGACAGGAGGCAGCCCACTGCGGCCGCTGCTGCCGGATGCAGAGAGCCAACACAGAAAAATCAGGCAAAAATTGTAAAGGAGATTCCATTATGAAAATTGCAGTTACCTATGAAAACGGTCAAATCTTTCAGCATTTCGGTCACACCGAGCAGTTCAAGCTTTATGAAGCTGTGGACGGCAAAATCACTCATGCGAAAGTCGTTGACACCAACGGCAGCGGTCACGGCGCACTGGCAGGCTTCCTGATGCAGAACGGCGTGGACACTTTGATTTGCGGAGGCATCGGCGGCGGTGCGCAGGCAGCTCTGGCCGAAGCGGGCATCAAGCTCTACGGCGGTGTCAGCGGGGACGCTGACGCGGCGGTGAGCGCATTGCTCAGCGGAAATCTGGGCTACGACCCCAATGTTCACTGTGATCACCATGACCACGAGCACGGCGAGGATGGGCACACTTGCGGTGACCACGGCTGCGGCAAGCATAGCTGCCATTGATATGGAACGCACACTGACACAACTTCCGTTCTGGTCATCCTTGACCGAACAGGAGCAAGAAACGCTGCGCCGAAGTGCCTTTGTCCGTCATTATGAAAAGGGTGCGTTCGTACACAGCAGCGACAACGAATGCCTTGGAATGCTGTTCGTCCTTTCCGGCGAGATCCGCACCTATCTTCTCTCCGAGGAAGGGCGAGAAGTCACATTGTTCCGGCTGTATCCGGGTGAGCTATGCGTGCTTTCCGCCTCCTGCGTGATCAGTCAGATCACCTTTGATACGCAAATGACCGCAGGAATGGATACGGACGTTCTGATTGTCCCTGCAAATGTCATCGCTGCGCTCAATGTGCAAAATCTTCATGTCCGCTGCTTCCTCTATGAGTTGGCAACGAAACGGTTTTCT
>ERZ1026931.233-NODE-233-length-25481-cov-6.268859_pt1 | contig 25481 bp, 24 predicted proteins | sample MGYA00519253_ERZ1026931 | MGnify/ENA primary metagenome ERZ1026931 (study PRJEB26926, sample SAMN06164831) | human gut metagenome | biome: ENVO:00009003; feature: ENVO:2100002; material: ENVO:00002003 | host: Homo sapiens | place: USA | collected 2012 ... | reverse complement strand
GAGATGCAGCGTAGTCTCGTGGGCTCGGAGATGTGTATAAGAGACAGGTAATGATATGTACGGTTTGCCTTGTATGTACAAGCCTTAGTACCGCTTATCTTGCTTGTTGTGCTGAAAGTGTAGTCATATCCGCTCTTTGTTACTGTGACACCGGGAATGTTGAATGCACTTGCCGGCATATTGCTCTTGTTATTGTCCGGCAGTGTAATACTGTACTTCTTCGTTGAAGAATTATATCCATTGTGTGAGTAGGAGCTTTAGCCTTATTAGTCACAGTGAAGCTCGGAACAATTGAATATGCCTTCATCTTATTTAAGATATACTCATAGCATTTTTCAGCAGGTCTGCCTTTCAGCTGTTCATAATAAACAGTAGCAGGAGTACCCCACTTGTTCGCTTTTAAATCGCCCTTGTTATAGCCCGTTCTTAGCTGCTGCTGTATTTCCCATACGATTATCTGCGTAGCAAAAGAGAAATCATCGAGGTTCGTATTGGCAACAGGAGATTTTGTTACCTGACTGTTAAATCCTGAAATTAACGCTATTTTTAAATCTCTTTGTGCTTTTGTAGGCAACATAAGCATATAGTCATCACTTGATGCTTTACCAACATAGGAGCTTCCTGTGCTGTATGACACACCGGCTTCGATGCAGATTGCCTGCTGTGTCACGCCGTTCTTGCTGACACCGAGCTTTGCGTGATTGCTCTTTACTCTTGTAGCGGTAGCAACATCGCCGTCGGCTTTGTAATAGATGAATGTGTAATTACGCTTATCACCGTATGTTCCGTTGTCTGAGCCGATGTAGTTGCCGAGCATAGCCGCATAGACATTATCGCCTACTCCCCATTCTGACGCAAGCGTCTGAATCGGCAGAGCGACTAATGTCATAACTGCCGCAAGGAAAAGTCCGGTCAGCTTTTTGAATTTGTTTTTAAACATAACAACATTTGTCCTTTCTTGTTTGATTTTTTGAAAATATATATAAAAAAGCAGTCCTACGGGTGCGGACCGCTTTGGATTTTCATATTCAGTTAACTTTCAGAAAAAGAAAAAGAGCCTTGAAAAATCAAAGCTCTTTAAATATATATTCAGTTGTCACTGACGTGACGGTCCTCCTCTCAAGAAGTATATTGCATATCCTTCTATACTGTTACCGTTCTCGTCTTTCTTTAAATCCGGTATGGTTTCTATATATACATTGAAGTAGTGTCCGGATTTCATATGTCCACCTGTATAACTCGATTCTGCTTGTTCAGACACTCTCATACGGATAACATTGGGGTTTACACCTTTCCATATAACAAGTGGGGGAAACCACGAACTATCATCAGGAGTTGAATCTTCGGCAAGCACAAGACCGTAGTTGTTGATGGCATCATCTATAATGACCTGTCGGATTGCTTCAAGGTCGAATGGATACTCATATATGGACTTCGGCTTGCTTTCCTGCTTCTTCGTTGTTGTCTGTGAAGGCTTAGGTGCTTCAGCTTTCTTTGTGGTTGTTGTAGTCTGTATAACAATCTTGCTGTCGCTCAGATAGTCACCGTGTATAAAGCTACCGTCAGAAAGTTTGAAGTAGCCTGTGTCGGTCTTGGCTGTCACTGTCACCTTGTCGTTCACGCTGTACAGCTTAACTGTGTCAGCGCCGAGTACGGCTTTCTTACGGCTGTAGCAGTCGGTGTTGACGTACTTTGTACCGCTTGCTTTTGTTTCTGTCCATTCGGGTGCAGGCTTTGTTGTGGCGGCGGTTGTTGTCGTTGCCGGCTTTGGCTTTGCCGTGGTGACTGCTGTAGCTGCTGTCGTTTCCGCCTTTTTTGTTTCCTGCGGCTTTGCGGTGGTCACTGCTGTGATAGCTGTGGTCTGAGCAGTAGTTGTTTCTGCTTTCGGCTCGTCAATCCTATCCATCACTGTTCCCGTCACTGCCGGAGCGGTAGTTGTGGTAACTGCCGTTTCGGGTGCAGAGGACGTTGTGCTGTTTGCACTGCCTGCCGTGCAAGCACTGGTCAGTATTACGCTGATAAGGGTTATTGTTGCGAGTATGGTGTGGGTACGTTTCATTTTGGTGTCCTCCTTTGTGGGATTTGGTACTATTTCCTCAAGTATATTGTACCATAAAAACTGACAAAAGTCCAGCACTTACCGAAATACACAAAAACCGCCCCGTGAAAAACACAGGGCGGTAAAATATTCATTTAGTATTATCTATCAGTCAGCCAAAAAACTGCTCATAAGGGTATGACCCTCAGCGATATAATCGCCTGTCTTAGCCGCACTCTCCTCGCAGAAGCAATCAACACCGTCCAGCTTCTTTCTGCTGTCATAGATCATGAACGGCACAGGAGCATTTGTATGTGTTCTCAGTTCAAGTGGTGTGGGATGGTCGGGACAGATAAGGATCTTTATATCCTCGTCCTTGAATTCGTCAAGCAGCTTGCCGAGTATCTTTTCGTCAATAAGGCTTATTGCCTTTACCTTATTGTCAACCTCGTGACGGTGACCGCATTCATCGGGAGCTTCAACATGGATATATACAAAATCCTTGCCGCTCTTCAGTGCGTCAACAGCAGCCTGAGCCTTACCGTCAAAGTTTGTATCTATGTAGCCTGTTGCACCGTCAACCTTGATAACGTCCATTCCTGTGAACTTGCCGATACCTCTGAGCAGATCGACCGCAGAGATCATAGCGGCACTCTTTCCGTACTTTTCGGCAAAAGGAGTAAGCTCCTTGCGAACACCCTCGCCCCAGAACCATATACTGTTTGCAGGACGAAGACCTCTTTCGATTCTCTTTAAGTTTACGGGATGATCCTTCAGCAGATCATAACTCTTCTTCATCATCTCGATAAGCACCTTGCCGTTTTCATTCACACCAAGATGCGTCTTTATCGGCTTGCCTGTTATATCGTGGGGAGGAGTCAGCGTGCCTATATCGGTCGTACCGTGATCCCATATCAGACAATGACGGTAGCTTACACCGCTGTAGAATCTGAATTCATCCGTACCGAGCTTTTCGTCAATGAACTTTATAAGCTCTGCGGCTTCTTCAGTAGATATATCGTCGGCACAGTAGTCGAGTATTGTCTTATCCTCGTAAACCGGCTCGTCCGACAGCGTTACAAGATTCGTTCTGAAAGAAACGTCCGTAGGCTTCATATCAATGCCTATACTGCCTGCCTCTAAAGGACTTCTTCCCGAATAATATATTGCAGGATCATAACCGAGTACGGAAAGATTCGCAACGTCACTGCCGGGCTTCAGATTGTCCTCGACCGTCTTTACAAGACCTACTCTTGATACCTTTGCGAGCTTGTCCATATTAGGCTTGTGTGCAACACTCATAGGTGTTCCGCCTATATCCTCACGGGGAAGATCGGCCATACCGTCGCAAAGTAATACTGCGTATTTCATTTTTTGTTATCCCTTTCTTGCATAAAAATCCGACCGAAAATACGGCTGAAAAAACCGCTTTTTCCTGTCTTATCTATTAAAGTATAGCACAATGTCTGCAATAAATCAATATAAAAATTGCAAAGCGACTTGTTTTTGCTTTATCTTGCCGTATCGGTAAGCAGAATTTTACACGGATATTTTCCGACATAAAATCAAAAATATCATCAAGGACGGTGATATTTTGAATATTTCCAAAAAAGAATACGCACAGCTTGCCGACCGTTATTCCGCACCGAGCAAGCTATATATAACAGTGCCGAAAGCGTTTGTGATAGGCGGACTTATCTGCTGTACAGGGCAGTTCTTTAACGATTTATATATTATGATAGGAAACGATGCAGATACTGCGTCGGCGTACACCTCAATAACGCTTGTGCTGATAAGTGCCCTGCTGACGGGCTTCGGTCAGTATGAGCGGATAGCAAAGCACGCAGGCGCAGGCACTCTCGTTCCTATAACAGGCTTTGCGAATGCCGTTGTTTCCCCTGCCCTTGAATTCAAGACCGAGGGACTCATTCTCGGTACGGGCGCAAAGATGTTCATCATTGCAGGACCTGTCATAGTCTACGGCATAACGGCGGCATTTGTCTACGGCATAATTCTGTTCGTTATAAGTCTTTTCGGAGGTTGATATGGCAAAACTGATTTCAGAGGGTACAATAGAGCTTGACCGTGGTGTGTCGGTTTATTCCTGTGCCGCCGCAGTCGGAAAAATGGAGAGCGACGGACCTCTCGGCAACTGCTTTGACTATGCCGCAGAGGGTGCAGAGCTTGGACTTACCACTTGGGAAAAAGCCGAAAGCACCTTTCAGCAATATGCCTTTGATATTGCCCTTAGAAAAGGCAAGCTCATAAAAGAGGATATTTCATTCATTTTTGCAGGCGATCTGCTTAACCAATGCACAGGCTCGGCATACGGCCTGCGTGACACCGATATATCATTTATCGGACTTTACGGTGCCTGCTCGACAATGGCTGAAAGTCTTGCAATGGCTTCACTTTTTGCGGATATGAGGCTCGGAGAATATTTCGCCGCCGTTACCTCGTCACACTTCTGCTCTGCCGAAAGGCAGTTCAGATTCCCTATAAACTACGGCGGCGTTCGTCCCCCTACTGCTCAGTGGACAGCTACCGGTGCAGGCTGTTGTATAACCTCGGCAGCTGAAAAACCGCCTTATGTAAAGAGTGTCACGATAGGCAAGATAACCGATATGGGTATAAAGGACGCAAACAATATGGGTGCGGCTATGGCAGGTGCGGCATACGATACGATAAACCGACACCTGCTCGCCACCGGAACATCTCCTGCCGATTATGACGTAATCTACACGGGAGATCTCGGACAGGTCGGCTCGGAGCTTATGTGCGAGCTTTTCCGCCGTGACGGAACAGAAATCAGCCATAAGCACAAGGACTGCGGTCTTATGCTGTACGACCGTGAAAAGCAGGACGTACACGCAGGCGGCTCAGGATGCGGCTGCAGTGCCTCGGTACTGTGCGGACATATCCTGCCGCAGATAGCCGAGGGAAAGCTCCACAGAGTGCTGTTTGCCGCTACCGGTGCGCTTATGTCAACAACTAAAGTACAGCAGGGCGAAAGCATCCCCGGCATATCCCACCTTGTAGAAATTTCAGACGCTTTATAACAGGAGAAAATTTATGCAGTATTTATGGGCATTTTTAGTCGGCGGTGCGCTTTGTGCTATAGGTCAGTTACTTATCGACCTTACGAAGCTCACCCCCGCAAGAATACTTGTAGCCTACGTTGTTTCGGGCGTGATTCTCGGAGCGGTAGGTCTTTATCAGCCGCTTGTCGATTTTGCAGGCGCAGGTGCGTCCGTACCTCTCACGGGCTTTGGCAATCTGCTTGCAAAGGGTATGAAAAAAGCTGTCGAAGATGACGGCTTACTCGGAATCTTCACGGGCGGATTTACCGCCTGCTCGGCAGGAGTTACCGCCGCTATGATTTTCGCTCTTGCGGTATCACTTATTTTCAACAGGACAGACAGAACAAGGCAGGAATGATCCGTCTGTTTACCTTGACAAGTGCAAGTGCAAGTGCTATTATAATTACAGTTATTTGAAACTAACTGTAATTCATACATAAGGGGAAAATCAAAATGTCAAAGCAAAGTTACATTGAAAAAGGCTTTATAGAGGTCTGTAAAAATCGCAGTCCCGAACAATCCGAAACGCTTATATCGGATATGAATAAAAGACTTGCTGTGCTCAGAAAAGAAACCGAAAACGAATCGAAGGCGATGAAATTCCACCTTGAAAGCCAGATACTACCCGGCATAGCGACTTATGAAGCCTTGTCCGCCGTTATGGGTAAGGAACAGGCTTTAGCCGAGATACACCGCATTGTAGAGCTTCATTCACTTAAAATAAAAAAAGCGGTATCAAAAGCCGCCCGCTTTGCAGGAATGTATAAGCGTTTTCCGAAAATCTTTCTGAAAATCACGCAGAAAACCTTCGGCCGTGACGCAGGCTTTGACTATAAGATATATGACACCGATAAAAACACAGCAAGACTTGATATGATAAAATGCCCTTATCACATAATGACCGTAAGGTACGGTTGCCCCGAGTTATGCGTATGCTTCTGCGACAGCGACGATATAGCATACGGCGACATTCACCCTAAACTCAGATGGCACAGGACAAAAACTCTCGGACGAGGAAACAACTGCTGCGATTTCTCGCTGAGTTACATAAAAACCGAATAAACCACAACCGCCGACTTCACAGCCGGCGGTTCACTTTATCCATATATAAATAACTCAGTTAAGATACATAAATCCCTGTATCACAACGCCAATAATCATAATAAGCGCAAGCACCCCCGCACCTATCTTCATACCTATTCCGAGCCTTTCACGATTTTTCTGCTTCATACTCTTACGCTCCTTGAATTATATATTTTAATTATACACCGATAAATTTCCGCTGTCAAGCAGAATGTACCTGCATAACCGGCAGAATGTCCGGAATAAACTGTATCATTATCTTTCCGGAGTGTGATATTATGTTTATATCGGTACTGCAAACCGCACTGCAGAGCCTTATCTTCTTTGCTCTGCATTTTAAAAGCAACGGTTCATTTCCCCGACAGCTTTCCGCAAAGGAAGAACGTGAATGCCTTGAAAAAGCGGCTCAGGGCGACCTTGCCGCCCGTGACAAGCTGATAAACCACAACCTTCGCCTTGTGGCATATATCGTAAAAAAGCACTACCCCGACAGCAAGGAAGCGGACGATCTTATCTCGATAGGCATAATCGGGCTTATCCGTGCCGCAGAAACCTTTGATTACAGAAAGAACATCAGCTTTTCCACCTATGCGGGAAAATGCATAAATAATCAGATAAGAATGTACTTCCGTAAAACAAAGCATCAGCAGACGGAGGTTTATATGAATGACCCGATGGACTGTGACAAGGACGGAAACGCCGTCACCCTTGCCGATATTTTCAAGGACGGAACGGACGTTGCCGAGGAGGCCGCCCTTAACATTGAGCTTGATAAAATGTACCGATATATAGACGAGGAGCTTGACGAGCGTGAAAAAGAAATACTCACAAAGCGTTACGGTCTGTCTAAAACATCCTACCGCACCGACAGGATAATGACCCAGCGTGAAGTCGCAGACGAGCTTGGCATAAGCAGGAGCTATATTTCAAGAATAGAAAAGAAAGCCCTCGAAAAGCTCCGCTCACGCTTTGAAAAAGGAGATTGATACAGCAATAAAAAATGACAGCCACGAACTTAATCGTGGCTGTCATACTAATTTAATTTCTGTTATTCAGCCGCATTCACCGACTCAAACTCATCAATAATTTCCTGCGAGGGCTTCTTGTCAAGAAGCGATACAACTACTATAGCAGCAAGTGCAACTATGAAAGCCGGAAGAAGCTCATAGATATTGAATAATCCGCCGAGCGGTCTTACAAGGAACTTCCATATGAATACCATTGCACCGCCTGCGAATATACCTGCAAATGCACCCCACTTTGTCGTTCTCTTCCAGAACAGAGCCGTCAGCACAACAGGACCGAATGCCGCACCGAAGCCTGCCCACGCAAACGATACTATCTGGAATACCGAGCTGTTGGGATCCCACGCAATAACGATTCCGACGATTGCTATTACAACGACCGTGATTCTTGCGATAAGCATTGCCGTCTTTTCGCTTGTCTTTATCTTGAATACCTGATTGAACAGATTTTCGGATACCGCAGATGATGCCGCAAGAAGCTGTGAATCCGCTGTCGACATAGTGGACGCAAGAATACCCGCAATGATAAGACCGCCTACCATAGCCGCAAGAGGACCTGCCTTTGCAAGAAGATTAGCTATTACAACTATTACCGTTTCGGGATCTGCCAGAGGATCTATTACATTGTTCTTTGTCATAGCAAGACCGACAACGCCGATGAATATTGCAACCGCAAGCGAAATAACCACCCATACCGTAGCAACACGTCTTGAAACCTTGAGCTTCTTGCTGTCGTTTATAGCCATAAATCTCAGCAGAACGTGAGGCATACCGAAATAGCCGAGACCCCACGCAAGTGTGGAGAAGATAGTCAGCGGACCGTAATCGCCCGTCTGCTGTTTAAGAACGTCAAACGTATGTGTCAGTGAGAAATATCCGGGCATTGATGTTGCGTGGTTCATTACCTCGACAACACCGCCGACCGATGAAATGCCGAATACCACTACTATAATAAGCGCTACCGACATAATGATGCTCTGTATAAAGTCTGTTGTACTTGCCGCTAAGAATCCGCCGATAGTGGTATATGCGATGATTACTACCGCACTTATTATCATAGCGATATGATAATCCGCACCGAAAAGGCTGTTGAACAGCTTGCCGCAGGCGGAAAATCCCGAGCCTGTATAAGGAATAAAAAATACTATGATTATCAGCGCCGAGATAAGAGTAAGTATCTTCTTGCTGTCCCTGAATCTGTTTGAGAAGAAATCCGGTATAGTTATCGAATTGCATACATGAGAATACTTTCTGATTCTTTTTGATACGATAAGCCAGTTGAGATATGTGCCTATCGCAAGACCTATACCCGTCCAGGCTGCGTCTGCAATACCCGTAGCATACGCAACGCCCGGAAGACCCATAAGCAGCCAGCCGCTCATGTCCGATGCCTCCGCACTCATTGCGGTAACAAACGGACCCAGCTTTCTTCCTCCTAAATAGAAGTCGCCTACATTATCCGTTTTCTTTGCACATATTACACCGACAACTACCATCATAATAAGATAAACGGCTATTGTTATCAGCATAATTATCTGTTGTAATTCCATTTTTACTTTTCCCTTCGTATTTTTTGCGTTAATACGCACATTATCTTATATTTTATCACATCTGCAATAATTTTGCAAGTTATTTACGAATAAAATTCATACAATGCCTTTATTTTCACGATACAAGATTTCCTTTGGCTTACCTCACACGCAATTTAAAGCGGCATATCGTATTTAAGTCCGTTTTTTAGTACAGCTGATCTGCTATTATATGTGTGTAAGAGAAATAAACCGACAATTTTTGTGCAACAGAAAGGAAAAACAATATGCTTTTTATAATTTACCTGATACTCACACCGATTTTATGCCTTCTCGGGATGCTGATGCTTGAACATCTTGAACGGAAAATAAAAACAGCTCTCGCCAAAAGAGCGAAAGCCGTTTCTAAACATTCCTGTTCCGTTGAAAAAATCACTTTTACCGACAACAAAACACGCAAAGCGGTCTGAATCAGAATATTTCCTCCTCAGCCTTGCTCGGTCTGCCCATCAGCTTTGAAACAGCCTCAAGCGGACTCTGACCGTTATAGCATACCTCGCAAAGCTGTTCGATTATCGGCACCTGCACATTATGCTCACGGGCTATCGCATAAGCTATCTTTGCACACTGATAGCCCTCTACCGTGCCGACCTGCTTTACCGCCTGTGCGGCAGGTATGCCCTGACCTATCAGAAGCCCTGCACGGTGATTTCTCGAATGAGAGGATGTGCAGGTAACGATAAGGTCGCCTACGCCCGACAATCCGTCAAACGTTTCCCTTTTGCCGCCCATAGCCACGCCAAGACGTGTGATTTCGGCAAGTCCTCTTGTCATAAGTGCGGCAATAGTGTTGTCGCCAAGTCCCATACCTTCTACTATTCCACAGCAGAGGGCGATGGGGTTTTTTAATGCTCCGCCAAGCTCACAGCCGACAAGGTCGCTGTTCCTGTATATTCTGAAACGATCGTTCTGCAGGGTTTCCTGCAGATACATCATACAATCCTCATCTTCAGAAGAAACAACTATAGTCGTAGGCACGTTTCTGCCTATTTCTTCTGCGTGTGAAGGACCCGTAAGCACTGCTATGCGATTGTCGGGAAGTTCCTCCTTAAGCACCTGCGACAGACGCTTGTCGGTATTTTCTTCAAATCCCTTGCCGACATTTACAACTATAGTATCCTTTTTCACATAGCTCTTGACCTTCTGTGCAACCTCACGGACAAACTTTGACGGTATGGCAAACACAAGTATATCGCAGTCGCTCACACAGTTTATATCCGTTGTCAGCCTTATTGTCGGCGGTACAATCACTCCGGGCAGGAGTCGCTTATGCTCGCCGTCGTTCATTATTGCGTCTATTTCTTCTTGATATTTTGACCATGCAGTCACATTATGTCCGTACTTGTCCCACATAATAGCAAGAGCCGTACCGAAACCGCAACCTAATATTGTGATCTTAGCCATCTGTAAACCTTCTTTCTGTCAGGCCTTCTGCCCGAGCTTCTTTTCAGTGTGATTTTTAAGTCTTACAAGGTTTCCCCTGTGCATAAACAGTATCAGCACAGCGATAAGCGCCGATAATATCACATTTATCCATACGCAAGGATCTCCTGTTATCAGGCTGTATACAAGTATCGTCACAGGATAACATACTGCCGCTATGCACGAACCAAGCGAAACATATCGTGTCAGCGCAACGACTATGATGAATATTCCGAGCAGTATGCACGCAGGTATCCACTCGACCGTCATAAGCACAGCCACAGAAACCAGTATGCCTTTTCCGCCCTTGAAGCCGAAATATATCGGGAAAACGTGTCCGATTATAGCCGCAACCGCCGCCGCAAAGCCTACATAGGTCATCATATTGTCGGGATTTGCCGTATCTGTTCCCGTAAGCCACAAGAACGAAAATCTGACTATAAGTATCGACAGTGTGCCTTTAAGCACATCTCCGAGCAGTACAAAAAGTGCCGCTATCTTTCCCTGTGTCCTGAGAGTATTCGTAAGACCTGCGTTTCCGCTTCCGAGCGTTCTTATATCTTCTCCCGTTTTAATCTTTGTGACGATGATAGCAGTGTTGATTCCGCACAGCAGATACGGCACTATTATCATTATTGCATAACACAGATATATCATTATCCGTTATTCTCCTCGTTCTCTTGCTATTATTTTTATAGGTGTTCCGTCAAGACCGAAACTTTCTCTTATCTGATTCTCTATATATCTCTGATAGGAGTAATGGAAAAGCTCCTTATCGTTGCAGAAAATTACAAACGTCGGCGGCTTTGCCGATGCCTGCGTCATATAATACAGCTTAAGCCGCTTGCCCTTGTCCGACGGCGGCTGTACTCTTGCGGTAGCATATCCCAGCATATCGTTGAGAGTACCTGTCGAGATACGTCTTATATTCTGCGAATAGGTGTACTTTATCTGCTCGAACAGCTTATCCACCCTTTGTCCTGTAAGTGCCGAAATAAACACAAACGGAGCATAAGACATAAACGAAAAATCGACCTCGAGCTTCTTTGTGAATTCCTGCATCGTCTTTCCGTCTTTTTCAACAGCGTCCCACTTGTTTATAGCAATAACGCTTGCCTTGCCCTGCTCGTGAGCGTATCCTGCAACCTTGCTGTCCTGCTCTGTAAAGCCCTCCGTAGCGTCAATCATAATAACGCATACATCGGCTCTGTCTACAGCCATATAAGCACGAAGCACGCTGTACTTTTCTATCTGCTCGTTTACCTTGGACTTGCGGCGGATTCCTGCCGTGTCAATAAGGACATATTCCTGACCGTCACGCTCAATGACCGTATCGACAGCGTCACGGGTAGTACCTGCGATATTCGACACTATCATTCTCTGCTCGCCCGCAATTTTGTTTACGAGTGAAGATTTACCCGCATTCGGCTTGCCGATGACCGCAACCTTGATAGCATCCTCCGAATACTCACGCTGAGGATTTTCCTCAGGCATATTCTCAAACACAGCGTCAAGCAGATCTCCCGTACCGTGACCGTGTACGGACGATACCGCAATAGGATCACCCAGCCCGAGATTATAGAATTCATAGAACTCAGGAGGAACTTCTCCTATTCCGTCACACTTGTTTACGCACAGCACAACAGGCTTGCCGCTTTTCTGGAGCATAGCCGCTACATCTGCGTCATTCGCCGTAACTCCCGATGTAACATCGGTCACGAATATTATCACATCTGCCTTGTCTATGGCAAGCTGTGCCTGCATTCTCATCTGTGAGAGTATCACATCCTTGCTGTCAGGCTCGATACCTCCCGTATCAACAAGCATAAACTCCTTGCCGAGCCACTCCGCCTTTGCATATATTCTGTCACGGGTAACGCCCGGTGTATCGTCTACTATAGACATTCTCTTGCCGACAATACGGTTAAAGAGTGTTGATTTACCAACGTTTGGACGTCCTACTACCGCTACTATTCCGTTCATTCACTCATTCCTTCCTTTTATCTCTTATATAATCCGACAGTTATACTGCCGGCGCCTTTTATATTAAAGTCTGCGCTGTGATAATCAGTGCCGCTTATCAGCATCATACAGTCGGCAACATCTTTTCCTTCTCCGCCGCCATTGCCTGCAAGATACGGTGTGCCACCGAAATCATCTGTTGTAAATGCGTACACTTTGGAATATCTTGATTCTGTCTTTATTACATAATCAATCTTCGCCGCAGTGTCACACAACGCCGTAAATTTCTGACCGCTGTAATATTCGGTGCTGATTTGCTTTTCCGCAGGAACAGAGCTTACGCTTAAATCGGCAACACTGCTATCCCACGCAAGAATCAGATCATCGACCTTATTTTGCAGATATGTAACCATATTGCCCTTCTGAAAGCGTGTGAAGTTCTCATCATCGCTCATTCTGAAATTATCAAGAAATAAATTCTCTCTCAGATACAGATATGTCAGGCTGTCACCAAGCGTAAGATTACAGTCGGAACTACCGAGAAGATCCGTCTTAGTGCCGCTTTCGGCAAATTGTGAAAGCTGTATCAGCCTTACAGTAATACTTGCCTTGTACGGTGTTTTCTCTAGTCTTGATACATCAACACCGTTTACCGAACTGCCGTATTTCAGTACAACATTGAAGTAATAATCGCCGTTCAGCAGCTTTTCCGCCGTGTCGGTATCTCTCGACAAAAAGTCCTCATAGCCGCTTCCTACAGCACCGAGTAAGCCTCTTACCGCAACATTGACCTCAATATCATCGGGCTTTGTGCCGTCCGTCAGCGAAACAATCGTTTGAACAGCCTCGTTTATTACCTTATCGGCATTCAGATTATCATAGCATATCTTGTTATCGGTATCAACTATCAGCTGAAATTCCGTCCCGTTCTCAAGACGCACGTCAGCCTTGCAGAAACCGCTTGCATATTTATTGAAGTCCGGCACAGGCCCGGGGTTTTTCTTAGCCTGCATAAATTCAATGCTGACTACCTGACCCCCTCCGAAATTATCTTCAAGATATTTCTCGGCAATGGGCTTTGCCTCCCTTATATCCTCTTTCGCCTTTTCTTTTTCCTCAGCCGACATACAAGCCGTACACATCAGTATCGCAAGACCCGATACGGCAAGCACCGCCAGAAACGAAAATATCCTTTTTTTCAGTTTCATATATCCGCCCCTTCCCCTAAAATAGCGTCAAGAAGCTCATATCCGTCCGTTGCAACCGGCATTATCTCAATTCCGAGTGCCTGCTCAACATCGCTCACCGTCTTATCGTCAAGAAAAATATCGCTGTTTGTTTTCAGCATATTCTCTGTTATAAGCAGTCTTTCCCCCAGATTATCTTTATATGGTGTAAGTTGTGCGATTATATCTCCTGCCGTTATAAGTCCGGCAACGGTAATAGTTTCCCCGAAAAAGTCGTTTCTTATAGTATAAACGTCAACCACGGTATTCGGAAAATCCGTTTTCAGCATTTTTCCGAGTGTTTCTATCAGCGGTGCGGCAAGTACCCCGGTCGCCACCGAAACGTGCCGCTCCTTATCGTCCGTTTCACCGAATTCACGCTTATCCGCAAGTGCGTCTATAAACTCCTTTTGCAGACTCGCACACATTCCCACGCCGTTTTCAAACTGGTCAAAATCACCGTAGAACTCATAATCGGGCATTTTCCTCTTAGCCGTAAGATAGAATTCGTCCGACGCATACACTACCCTGTCGTGATACTTTTCAAACATCATATCGCCGAAAAACTCCAGCGTGTCTATCGCCTTGCCTGCGGTTTCTTCGTTGAAAAGCTCCAGCTTCGGCAGCTTGTCCCTGAATCTCGTTACACCTACAGGCACGCAGGCCACGCTCTTTACCGCAGGGTAAAGCATACAAAGGTCGGTCAGCGTTTTCTCAAGTTCCTTGCCGTCATTAAGTCCGGGACAAAGCACTATCTGTGTATTTATCTCGATCCCTGCCGCCGCCATTTTATAAAGATAATCAAGGCACTTTCCTGCATTCGGATTTTTCGTCAGCTTTACACGAAGCTCAGGATTAGTCGTATGCACCGAAATATTCATCGGCAGCTTCATCTTTATAATTCTGTCAACATCCTCGTCGCTGAGATTTGTCATGGTAATATAGTTGCCCTGCAAAAAACTCAGACGTGAGTCATCATCCTTGAAGTACAGCGTTTCACGCATACCCTTCGGAAGCTGATTTATAAAGCAGAACACGCAGTTATTCTTACAGTGCTGCTTGCAGTCCATAAGATAGGTCTCAAAATTAAGTCCGAGGTCGTCATACTCGCCCTTTCTTACCTTTACCGTCTTGTCCTCAAGCTCTATCACGAGCTTTTTATCAGAAGCATAAAACTGATAGTCGAGTATGTCGTGTATAGCGTTTCCGTTTATTGAAACAAGGCTTTCGCCCGCCTTTATCCTTGCCTTATCGGCAGGAGAACCTTTATCTACGGAGGTTATCCTTACAGACACGTTATCAGTCCTTTCTCTCAATTAAGCATACATATATATTATACACTTTTATAACGCAATCGTCAACATTAAAATGTTCTGCCTTCCGCATAAAAACGGATACCGTACACTGCAATACGGCACCCGTTTTTCATTATCTTTTTCGCCTGCGGCATTTAAACCTCAGCCTTACCGTTTTTACGCCTGATACCGCATACTGCGGCGTATAATATAAGTATTCCCGAAGACACGGCGGTTATCGCAATGCCCTCGTTGAATCCTTTCACAGTATAGCACAGCCTTATTTCGTGCCTGCCCTCGTGTACCCGTACCCCGACACAGCCGTTATTCACATTGTACACATCCGTTTTTTCGCCGTCCACATAAGCACTCCAGCCTTCGTTGTACGAAACGCTGAAAAACACAACATTCTCTTTTTCAAGCTCGATTTGCGCTGTAAGTCCGTTGCTCGTCTTTTCACAGGAGGAAGCCGCACTCCGCCTTCTGTCCTCAATCAGCCTTTTATATTCGTCATCCGTAATTTCTTCTCCTGCCGTATTGCTTATATCTGTAAGAATATCGGAAAAGACGGTCGTATCGCTTACTATAAGAGCCTTTAGATAAGTGAGATGCTTCAGCTTCTTGTCTTCTATACTCAAAAAAGCGTCACGGGAAATCATGCTGTCATAAACAAAACCCATCGGTATATAATCCGGATTTTCATATATCGCATATTCTCCCATTGTTCCGACTTTTCTGCAGCCGTCATATTTGTCGCCTGTTTCGCCAAGTCCTGCAAAATACTTTACTGAAATAAGGTCGCAAATCTCCTTGTAATCAAAAGTTATCCTCTCGTATACTCCGCTTTCAAAGCCGAGCGAGCTGTCGTCAAGGAACTGTGTAAACCCTTCATCGTGCAGACTGTTCAGATGCGACGGCGAATCCGCACCCCATATAAGATTAGCATTTGTCGCAGACAGCGCTATTCTGGGACTGCCCTCCCTGCATTCCTCCGGCAATTTCTCTCCGAAGGCAAATGCCGCCGTTGTCGCCTCTACACTCGGTATGCTTGAATAAAGATATTGCACCATAACCCCATAGCACATATAAGCACAGATCAGAGAAAATATATACAGCTTCGGTATAAAATCCTTGTCACGCTTTGATTTCACAATAACGATCAGAAGCACAAGCGACAGCACGGTAACTGCAAAATGAAGCATAGTCTGATATACGCTGAAATTCGTCCTGTGCGACGCCCTTACAATAAGCCCGTCCGTGTCAACTACCGCCTGATATATCATCATAGCCGCAACAACAGCCGTACAGGTTATGATGCCCGGCTTGAAGCTGACCCTTTCCTCAAGAGCGGATAACGACATCACACAAGCGATAAGCATCGGCATATACAGCCACCGTACATAATACGCACTGTTCAGAGCCGAAAAAAGCTGGTTTAATACAGGCACAAACGCCATAACTCCGCAGATTATCATAATAATCGTCAGCCACGACTTTTTTCTTGCCCACGCAAAAGAAATAACGCCTGCCATTGAAAACAGCGGAATATAGAACGCTACAGACGCACTCAGATTTCCGAAAGGATAAACATTATCGACCGAAGGGAACAGTGATGTAAAGAAAAAATGATCGGGAACCATAAAAGCGCTCTGTATCAGCTTCAGATAATTAAATCCGTCGCTGTATATCAGCATATCAGACAGCGAGATCATTCCGGTAGCCTTCGAGCTTGCCGACAGGTAAAAAAGCACGGGCAGCATAAACACCGCCGACATTGCAAATCCGGTAACCGCCTCGAATGCAACCGATAACAGCTTCTTGAGCGTATTGACAAACTTCCTGTCAAAGAATCTGACAAAGAAGTAGATCACGCAGAACACAGCCTGACCTGCAAAGAAATAGTAATTCAGCAGAGCCATAAAGCAGACGGTCAGTGCAAACACGCACCTTCTTTTATTGACGCACAGCTCCTCAACGGCGATGAGCAATAAAGGAAAAAGCGCAATCACATCAGAAAAATGGAATATCACATTATATCCGCTGAATGACGAGAACATATATATCACGCCTGCGATAACTGCATAATGCTTGTTTTTCAGAAATCTCGAAGCGTAAAAATACGCAAGACAGCTTCCCGTGCCGTATTTAACAGCGGTAACAAACGGCATTGCGTATATAATAGCATCTCTCGGCACTATAAGATAAATCAGCGAAAACGGGCTGAACAGATTATAGTAAGCATAATCTCCGAGAAACTGCGAGCCAAGTCCGCTTGACCAATCCCAGCATACGTTTCCCGACAGCAAACAATCCCTTATATGATACGCAAACGGTATCGACTGAGAGCTGTAATCCCCCACGATAGTGAAAATCCCTTTATCATTTATAAGAATCGGCAGCACAACCGCAATATACAGAAAAAATCCTGTAATAAAAGCTATTGTGCCACCGTGGGAAAAGAACCTTTTCAACCTTTCAGACATATTTCCTCCGTATCGGATAAACAAAAAGGCAGTAGGTCATTTCTGACATACTGCCACAATGTTTGCGCGAACAAGCATTACGCCTCTTTACTAGCGATAACTTCCTTGCCCTTGTAATAACCACAATTGCCGCATACTCTGTGAGGGAGCTTTAACTCACCGCACTGAGGGCAACGTGAGAATGCAGGTGCAGATAGCTTCCATACCTGTGAACGTCTCTTGTCACGTCTTGCCTTAGATACTTTTCTCTTTGGAACTGCCATTTTAGCACCCCCCTCTGATGTTCATTATCTCAAAATTAAGCCGATTTATCATCGTCTAAGCTAACACGAGTGATATTATACTACAAAAATCAAAATTTGTCAACACTTATTTGAGATATTTTTTAATATTTTCTGTGAGGTCAGCTACCTCTGCAGATATAGTGAATGTAACGTGTGTGTTCTCGCCGCTTACAGCCGCTACCTTATCGAACATAGCACCAACCTTTTCCATATCTCTGCCGCAGATCTTGAGAATACCGTCAACAAAGATGTCTGTGCAGTCATAGTCGGATGCGAGCATACCTGCGATGAAGCCGTACATTGCATCGTAGTTATCAATGTTGTAGTCCTCGATATTTACAAGACGTACCTTGTGATAGATGTCTATGTTGAGGGAAGAACCGATCTGGATAGCAACAACGTTGCCGTTGCTTGCCTGCTCAGCTTCGTGGATAGCGTTTATAAGTAACTTAGTCTTACCTGTTCCCTTTTTACCTGCGATAAGTTTAATCATTGTAAAGTCCTCCGTATTTTTACGGCAGAGTCGCCGTTTAATATAATAAAAACCGTCTGTCTGACTGCTTTCGCTTCGGCCGATTACAGCCATACATCACGATTTATTATCCTTAGCCTATCTTGGCTTCGAGTGCCGCCTTAGCGTCCTCATAGCCGGGCTTACCGAGAAGTGCGAACATATTCTTCTTATAGCTCTCAACACCGGGCTGGTTGAACGGATTTACACCGAGCAGATAGCCTGATACTGCGCAAGCCTTCTCGAAGAAATAGATGAGATAGCCAAGTTCGCTCTCGTTTACTTCGGGCATTTCAAGCACCATATTGGGTGTGCCGCCCTCGGTATGAGCGATTATAGTACCCTCATAAGCCTTCTGATTAACGACCGACATATTCTGATTTGATAAGAAGTTCAGTCCGTCGCCGTTTGTTGCGTCATTCTTTAAGAAGAAATCCTTCTGAGCCTTTGCGATATGAACTACCGTTTCAAACAGAATGTTAGAGCCGTCCTGAATGAACTGACCGAGTGAGTGAAGATCTGTCGAGAATGTAGCGGATGCCGGGAACAGACCCTTTCCGTCCTTGCCCTCGCTCTCACCGAACAGTTGCTTGAACCATTCGTTCATCATAGCAAATGAGTTTTCGTAAGCTACCAGCATTTCTACCTTGTAGCCCTTGTTGCGAAGTACGTTACGCAGTGCGGCGTACTTGTAGCAATCGTTCTTTTCAATATCGCATACGGAGAAGTCCTCTCTTGCCTTTGCGGCACCTGCCATAAGAGCGTCGATGTCACAGCCTGCACAAGCGATGGGAAGAAGACCTACCGCTGTAAGTACCGAGAAACGTCCGCCGACATCATCGGGGATAACGAATGTTTCATAACCCTCAGCGTCTGCAAGCTCCTTGAGTGTTCCCTTTGCCTTGTCCGTAGTTGCGTAAATTCTGCCCTTTGCGCCGTCCTTGCCGTACTTTTCTTCGAGCATTTCTCTGAATACTCTGAATGCGAGTGCAGGCTCGGTTGTCGTGCCGGACTTTGATATAATGTTTACAGAGAAGTCCTTATCCTTAACAAGCTCTATAACTTCATTAAGATATGTAGGGCTTATGCTGTTTCCTGCGAAGAATATCTTGGGCGTATCCTTAGCGAGCGAGTTGTAAAGCGTGCTTCTTAAAAGCTCGATAGCCGCTCTTGCTCCGAGGTAAGAACCGCCGATACCGATAACAATAAGCACCTCGCTGTCAGACTTTATCTTAGCCGCAGCCTTCTTGATTCTCTCAAACTCTTCCTTGTCATAGTTTACGGGAAGATCTACCCAGCCTAAAAAGTCGTTTCCTAAGCCGCTCTTGTTTTCGATCATCTCGTGAGCGACCTTTACCATAGGCTCCATGCCCTTAAGCTCATCTGCGTTTACAACGCCCTTAAGGTACTTGTCGTTAAGTGTAACTGCCATACTTTTCTCTCCTTTTATACTCTTTCCACACATAAATTATAAAGCTACGGTACTCATAACTTTTTCTGTCTGCCGATGCCGTTCTTTATATAGTTCTATTATAGCGAAATCGGCTGTGATTTGCAAGATGTTTTGCTAAGAACTGACACTTTCGTCTAATTTCACAAAATAAAATCAAGTTTTTTGTGCATTTTTAACCCTCGCTATCATACATAATCGAATTTCATCAAACCGCATACTTTTGAATTAAATTTTTATCATCCTGTTTTCCTGCTGATAGTTAAATCTGTATTATCTTTGTTTATATTGCATATATTTACTGAGAATTTTTGTTAACAACCTCCAAGATTACGGCAAAGTCCCGATATTATAGCTTTTAATGCTTGATTCGGAAAAATTGTTTTTGTATAATAAAAATAAAGTTTGCTAAAAGTTTGCAATAAATTTGCAATAGGTATTCGCTAAGATACCGATAAAATTTAACGAATAGGAGAAACATCATTACTATGAAACCTGCTTTCTACCTTCCCTCACCCTTCGACAAAGTAAGAGAAAAGCCGGAAAAGAACGACGTCGAAAGCAAGAAAGCAAGGAGGAAAACCTTTGAAATATAGCACCCTCTATTTCAGCCTGTTAAAAACCTACCTGAAAAGTGACGTCAAACTGAATATTTTTATTTTTCTTATTTCTCTGTGCTCCGTGTTTTCATTCCTGCTTTTTAATGTCGGTTATAAAAGTTCCGAATATGCCTACAGCAGTATGTATGACCGTTCAAAATACAAATTTGAAATTACTGATTACACAACTGATGACATCAACTTCATTACTGATAATTTTCCCGAAATCACTTTTATAACGTGTGGCAAAACAAAAATTTCATATTTGACAAAAGACGGAATGATTTGCAAATTTTATGGCTGTATTCAACGTTTTCCCGCATATTTTGAACAGCTTCATCACAACATAAATCCCGCTTACCCCATAAAATCCGGCAGGGATTTTACAAAAGAAGAACTGGAAAAAGATATGGGGAAAATAATTGTCGATTCCGAAAGCGGATTTTCTGTGGGAGATACACTCACGCTTCCGTCCGACAACGGAAATGTTGAGCTTGAAATCATAGGAACATCTGACAATTTCGTGCTCCCCTTTTCATTCTTTTCTTCAGACAAAGATATTACAGTTTACGATAAAGAAAAAAATAGTACGTTTGATTGTATTTGTTATACAGGCACATCTGTAAATATAAATGTAGCTTTTAAGCGTGATCTTTCGCAAGAGGAAACGGAGAAATTATACAATGCCGTAAACGGAAACCTTGAAATCACCCCACCGTCTACAGCCAATGGCGGAAACTTGTTTTTTTATGCATTTTCAAGCACTTTTGTAGCCATAGCCTCGGTTTTCACTGCCATTCAGCTTCTGACTCTTATGCTTCACCTCGCAGAAAACTGTTCCGAACAGCTAAGCGTAATCAAAACAACAGGCTGTAAAGATAAGTATGCCGTAGCACTTCTTATGTGTGTAAACCTGACCTACGTTTTAGCGGCATTTATAGCGAGTATTGTTCTGCTTCCGCTTCTTGTATATTTTACAAAGCAGCTAAGACTTGAATATATTCCCCGGTTGGACGATTATCTTATTTCTTTCATTATATTCTCGGCTATAATGCTGATCTCTACGCTTCCGGGACTAAAGCGTACAGTCAGAAACCCGCTCAGAAAGAGAGGCGGCTGATATGAAAATACTATCTCTTATCCGATCTGTACTGTTGTCAAGAAAACGCAACTGTATTATGATATCGCTCTGCTTTATTTTCACAACGCTGTTGTTTAATCTTATGATTGCAATAAGCAGTGATTACATAAACGGCGTCAATTATATATCAAAAAACCGCTATGACAGGACGGCAATTGTAACACATACCACTTCATTAAAGCCATTGTCGGCACAGCGCATTTCCGATGAGCTGAAAAGACAAGGCATAAAATGTCGTATGGAAATACTTAACATTAATAACTCTTTAATGTACAGCGAGCAAAGCAGAATAAGCGATGAATATATAAAGCTGCTGACCTATAACTTGCATCCGGATAATTTATCCCTATATACCAGATATGAAAAAGATTCCTTCAATGTCAGCGGTTATACGACCGAGCTCAGCGAATATCTTGATGTAGAGCTTGAAGGAGAAAAGCCCGATATAAATAAGGATTACGGCGGGAAAATTCCCGTAATTGTTCAATCCGTTTCAGACAAAGAAATCGGTGACACCGTGAAAGGCAGAGCCGCACAGGGCAAGTTTGAGCTGCTGGTAGTCGGAAAGTATAAAAGCAATGAAGTATGGGACTTGCTGCTATCTCCCGGCGATCTGCTATATAACAGTTCTTATTTTACCGATTATCGCATACTTGAAAAAAGCGGTTGTTACACCCCTGATAATCGGGACTTTACGGAAAAGCAGTACGAAAATGATGATAATTATTTTCACCAGCATTTTTGCGATGTCATACTGCTCAAAACCGATGATATGTTTTATGCGGAGTTAGAGTCAAGAATTCGTAACACATGGTCTGCGAACGATAAACAGAAAGGCGATATTATATTCGGCAATCCGCTTTTCGGCGTAGATAAAGACACATTCAGCCGTGATTATATCAGCCTCCTGCAGCTCTTCCCTGCCTTTATCGCTATTGCGGTTGTCGGCTCTATAGGTATAGTCGCAAACGGTTTTCTGAATGCCGAAAGCCGCATAAAAGCCGCCGCTGTTTTTCGCTCCTGCGGTGCAAACACAAGTAAGATAGCTATTATAAACACCGTGTGCGAACTGGTTGTAATGCTGTTTTCCACGATTGTTTCATTTATAATTCTGCTTATCATAAAGCTTATATCCGGTCTCAACATCATCAACGCCGACAGCATACTGTTCACAGCGTTATATCTTCTGATACTCACCGTCCTGATAAGCATTATCGGAAATATCACACTGCTTAAAAGCAAAATGCTTGATGTAATACGGAGGTACGAAAACCAATGATAAAACTCGAAAATGTGGACAAATATTATAATTATCATATGGATACCGAGGTTCACGCACTGAAAAACGTAAACCTGACTATCAATGACGGCGAAATGGTAGCTATAATGGGCGTTTCAGGCTCGGGAAAATCCACTATGCTTCATATCCTCGGTTGCCTTGACTCGCAGACTAAAGGTAAATATTTTTTGGGCGAATATGAGGTCTGCAAGTATTCCTCCAACACAATAGCGGAGATAAGAAACGAAGAAATAGGCTTTGTACTGCAGAATTTCGGACTTCTGAGCGATAAATCGGTATATGAAAATATATCGTATCCGCTTATCTTCAACCCTGCCGTAAAATACAAAATGATGAAAAAGCTGATAACCAAGGCGGCGGAAGATATGCTTGTATCCGATCTTCTGAAAAAGCCCGTAAAAGAGCTTTCTGGAGGTCAGAAACAGCGTGTTGCGCTTGCAAGAGCCATTGTCAACCGCCCGAATATAATACTTGCCGATGAACCTACAGCGGCGCTTGACAAAAACACCGCAAACGATATAATGAACGTTCTCATTAACCTTAACAAAAACGGCAAGACCGTAGTAATTGTCACCCATGACCGCTCTGTTGCCGAAAAGTGCAACAGGATAATAGAGCTGTCCGACGGCGAGATAATCTCAGACAAAGAAAATATACCCGCCTGATTTCCATATTCATAACTCCTCATCCCCGCACAAACCGCACGGGGATGTTTCTAATTCTACATTGAGAAAAACCGCCTTATAATTATCAGCAGACTGCTGAAAAAGTTAAGCTCTCCGACCTCGCCCGTAGTCACAATATCGCTGTAGAAGATTTCCTCTCCGTCAAGGCTCGCCCTGACCTCACCGACCTTTTCGCCGTACCGGACAGGCGCAGACAGACTATCGACCACCGTATGAGTGTATTCTATCCTTTTTGAGCTTCCTTTAGGAATCACGATAGTATTGAGCCTTTTGACCCTTATGTCAGCCTGCTTTTCAAGCCCTTCGGTTACAGTTACAGGTGTCAGCACATCAGAGTCTACCGCCGTCCTGTACAGTTCAAAGCCCGAAAAGCCGTAATTCAGCAGGTCGGTACACGCAGTAAAACGCTGTTCGCTTTCCTTACAGCCAAGCGCCACAGCACACAGCTTCATATTTCCTCGTTTCGCCCACACTGCAAGACAACACCCTGCTTTGTCAGTAGTGCCGGTCTTTCCGCCGATGATGCCGTCATAGCGTTGCATCAGCTTGTTCGTGTTAAGAAGCTGTGTCTGCCGTTCCCCCTCACGCACATAATCAAGTCTGGTGGCAAAAAATTCGTTGTAGCAGTCATACTCCGACACAGCCGCACTGAGAATTGCCGTATCATAAGCGGAGGTGTAATGCGTGTCGCTGTCAAATCCTACGCAGTTATCATAGTGAGTATCGCTCATTCCAAGCTCCTGCGCCCTTTTGTTCATTCGCTCCACGAACATTTCTTCCGTTCCCGCTATATATTCGCATACCGCCACACAGGCATCGTTTGCGGAGGCGATAACGACCGAGCGTATCATATCGTATGCCGACATTTCCTCCCCGACATTAAGCCATATCACCGAGCCGTCCATAGCGTTCGCTCTTGCGGTAGCCGTTATCACAGTATCCATACCGAATGTACCCTTTTCCATTTCCTCTGCCCATATCAGCAGGCACATCAGCTTGGTTACCGATGCCATAGGCAGCCTTTCGTGCGAGTTATGCTCGTACAGTACCTGCCCTGTTGAAACCTCGGTAACGATTGCCGCCTTCGTTATGCTGTCTGCCTCGCTCACATCACCTTCCGAAAATGCGGTCAAGGACGCACCCTGCATCACCGCCGCCAGAGCAAAAGCCGTCACAACTGCCGTGATTCTTTTTATAAGCACCATATAATAGCCTCCGTTTTGCAAAATTACCTTTAAGATAATTATATGCTTATATTCTGCCATATCTGCATAATCTTACTAAAACAGCTTAAAATAAGAATACAAAAAAGAAAGGCAAGGTAAAAATATGAATTACAAGATCTGTCTGCCGATGAAGCTGTTTATGCTGTTCTGCTTTGGCGGCTGTGCTTATACGATAACAGAGCTTCTGTTCAGAGGAAACAGCCACTGGACAATGTTTATTTTAGGAGGGATCTGCTTTCTGCTTGTCGGCGGTATTAACGAAAAATTCGACCTCTCACTCCCCGTCCAGATGGCTGTATCATCGCTTATAATCACCGCCCTCGAATTCTTATGCGGCTGTATAGTCAACCTCTGGCTCGATTGGAAGGTATGGAACTACGAACAGCTGCCTTTCAACCTTTTCGGTCAGATATGCCTGCTTTTCACGGTGCTGTGGTTTTTCCTCTCCGCCGTCGGAATTTTTACAGATGATATTCTCCGCTGGAAAATGTTCTGCGAGGAAAAACCCGTCTACCGCCTTACCCGAAAACGCTCCGAGTAAGCCCATAACCGCATACGCAACAAATCCGAATCAATATACTGCAATTTCCACAATCATTGTAAAAGGACAACATACCCTTGCTCCGCACCACATTCTTGGCTCCCTTGCCAAAGGGAGCTGGCTTGCGACAAGGTTACTTCTTATCATAAATTGTCTTGTTCTGCGATTCAAGTATATTTATTATTCTCTCAGCCTTATCTGTCGCAAGACTGAGGGATCGTCACACCGAACACTCAACCATCGCAAAAGGACGATAATCCCTTGCTCCGCACCAACCCTCCCAAAACCGCACTATCACCATCGCTTTTCGTAGGGGAGTGAGCTTGCTCCTCCCGTTGCGCCGAATACTGTTACTCCCACAACTCTCTTAAAAGCACACCACGCCTTTCGCCCACACCAACCCTCCCAAAACCGCACTATCCCTCGAAAATTGCCAACACACTTGCCATATGAACGCTCTGTTTGTTTTGCGTCCTGCAAAACTTCGGGCGTTCAACTTCGGGCATCCATGCCCCTTTATGAACGCTCTGTTGGTTTCGC